>Ga0314774_1001088_pt1 | contig 18608 bp, 13 predicted proteins | sample MetaGCBIA2018_FD_204515 | JGI IMG/M metagenome (GOLD analysis project Ga0314774, IMG submission 204515) | Cryopeg brine microbial communities from Beaufort Sea near Barrow, Alaska, United States - CBIA 2018 | ecosystem: Environmental > Aquatic > Marine > Coastal | place: USA: Alaska | collected...
AGCAAAAATAAAAATTGATGCCAAGATTTGTAATAAAACAAGGTGTATAATAATGCAAACAAAAATGAAGCAATCAACAAATAATAATGATAATATTTGGCGAACTCCACCCCTATTTTTACAACTACTGTATTCTTGCCTGATTTTGCATCGGATACGCTATCTCGCATATTGTTTAAATTTAGCACGCCAATACTCAAAAACCCAATTGAAAAGGCCGGTAAAAAAATAGTGAATTCCAGCTGTTTTGAGAATAAATAATAACTGCCAACAACACTAAGCAATCCGAAAAAAATGAATACAAAAAAATCTCCGAATCCGCTATATCCAAAGGCTCTTTTGCCCATGGTGTATTTAAGCGCAGCAGCTATACTGGCAACACCCAACACAAAAAATATGGATAAGTTTATAAAATCGTCTTTACCAAAAGCCGTATAAATAAGAAAAATAGCGATAAGAAAGGTAAAAGCACTTGTTATTTTAATGGTTCTCAACAATTGTTCAGGTGAAATTTCACCGCTTTGAATGGCACGTTTTGGTCCTATTCTATCCTCATTATCAGTTCCTTTTACGCCATCGCCATAATCATTGGCAAAGTTGGAAATAATTTGAAAACCAATAGTGGTAAGCAATGCCAGTCCACAAATCACCCAATTAAAATAGCCATGAGAAGCTGCCAAAAAACTTCCCACAATAATTCCTGAAACGGACAATGGCAGGGTTCTTAAACGAGCGGCTTTCACATAAATTTTAAACATACCTGATTTTTTTCAATAGCTTTTTTTACCTAAAATATTATAAATCTTCAGCGTTGGCAATTAACTCGGCAATATCCAACACTTGAACACTTTCTTCTTGATTGGTCGCTTTTATGCCATCAGTAATCATCGTATTGCAAAACGGACAACCGGTAGCGATAATATTTGGTTTTACATCCAAAGCCTCTTCCGTGCGTTCCACATTAATTTCTTTGTTCCCTATTTCGGCATCTTTAAACATTTGGGCGCCACCGGCACCACAACAAAGTCCGTCGCTTTTACAACGTTTCATTTCAACCAACTCAACTTCTAGTTTTTCAATCAATTCACGCGGTGCTTCATAAACATCGTTCGCCCTTCCCAAATAACATGGGTCATGAAAAGTAATGCGTTTGCCTTTAAATTTACCGCCTTCAATGGTGATTTTTCCTTCATCCAACAAAGATTTCAAAAATTCCGTATGATGCAATACTTCATATTTCCCGCCAAGTTGAGGATATTCATTTTTTAGGGTGTTGAAGCAATGCGGACAAGCAGTGACTATTTTTTTTACTTCATAGGCATTTAGAACCTCAATATTGGTCATTGCCTGCATTTGAAACAAAAATTCATTTCCCGCTCTTTTGGCAGGATCGCCCGAACAGCTTTCTTCTGTACCCAAAACAGCAAATTCAACATTTGCCTTGTTTAAAATTTTCACAAAAGCTTTGGTTATTTTTTTTGCTCTGTCGTCAAAACTTCCGGCGCATCCAACCCAAAATAAAACATCGGGCTGTTTCCCTTGTGCCGTCATTTCAGCCATTGTAGGTACATTCATAAATCTGCTTTTTTTTAAATATTTTTACTATTATTCATGCTGACCATCGTCAAACACCTGAATAGTCACTTCTTTGTTGATTAAATCAGTAAATTTTCCACGGTAACGGGTTGCTTTAACCAAGTGATTGTCAATCCAATGGTAATTTCCTCCTCTAGGTTTTCCCATTACCATACCGTGATATTTGAACCCGTGTTTTTTAAGCCAAGTTTCAGTAATTTCACGATGTGCTTCAGTTCTGGAAGTAAAGAAGCAAATAATATGCCCTTCATCATACCATTTATTCAAAGTTTTTATAGCATCCGGATAGGCTTTCGCCGTTACCATGCGTTCAGTCTCTTCATTTGGAATGTCTTCTCCAACCGTACCGTCGATATCAATCAAATAATTTTTCACATCTTTTGGCAATACCGGACTAATGTGCAATCCAGCTTCAACTTTTCCGTGTAACAATTTTTCTACATCTTCTTTTTTCATGATTGTGGTATTTATAGTTAGTAATTTATTCGTCTTTCCAATTTAGCCTGTCCATTTGGTTGTATTGCCAAGGCGCTCCATTGTTTTCAATATTTGTCATCATCATATTCAATCCTTGCGGCGCGGAGGATTGTTCCATCACCAAGTAACGTCGCAAATCAATAATAATTGAAAGCGGGTCAATATTTACAGGGCATTCTTCCACACAAGCATTGCAGCTTGTGCAAGCCCAAATTTCTTCTGCTTTAATATAATCATTTAATAATTGTTTGCCATCATCAATAAATTTGCCATTTTTATCAATGTTTCCGCCAACCTCTTCCAGTCGATCTCTTGTTTTCATCATAATGGCACGAGGAGATAATTCTTTTCCTGTGATATTTGCCGGGCATACAGAAGTACATCTTCCGCACTCAGTACAAGTATAAGCATTCATTAATTGCACCCAATTTAAATCGGCTACATCACTGGCGCCAAATTTATCAGGTGTCGCGGCATTTTCATCAGTCGCCGCATAAGGGTCGGCACTTGGGTCTAACATCATCTTCACTTCATCGGTAACAGCTTCTAAATTGGTAAACTGTCCTTTCGGTTTTAAATTGGCAAAATAGGTGTTCGGAAAAGCCAATAAAATATGCAGGTGTTTTGAATAATACAAATAATTTAAGAAAATAAAAATACCTACAATATGCAACCACCAAGAAGTTCTTTCAATAATATTTACAAGGATAATGCTTGAATCCTGGAATAGAATAGCAATGTATTGGCTAATTGGATTCCCGACATTTAAATTTTGAAAATGATTGTCGGTTGCATTCATTAATAGGAACAATGACATTAAAACCATTTCGAAATATAAAATGTTCAGTGCATCATTTTTTGGCCATCCTTTCATTTCCTTGTTCCAGAAACGTGGAATTTGCAAAACCATTCTGCGAATCCAAAATATGATTACAGATGCCAATACCAAGAATGCCAATATTTCAAAAGACCCTATCAAAAAGCTATAAAAACTTCCTAAGACTGAAAAAATGCGGTGCGTTCCAAAAAGTCCGTCGATGATTATTTCCAACACTTCAATATTGATAATAATAAAACCTGCGTAAACTATAATATGCAATATCCCCGCAATTGGGCGTTTTACCATTTTTGATTGCCCAAAAGCAATTTTTAGCATATTTTTAAAACGCTCTTTTGGCAAATCGGATCTGTCAATATTTTTGCCAAGCTTTATGTTCCTGACAATTTTTTTGCTGTTTTTCACAAAAAACCCAATTCCAATAATTAAAAGAATTGCAAATGCTATGTTATCGATATAGTTCATACATTTTAGTTTATTGCTGTTTTCAATATTTTATTCTTTGAACCTTTGGCTCATTGGTGTTTTACTTTTCCTGCTCTGGTTCTTGTACATAACCTTTGTCTTTTTTTCCGAATAAGGAAAAGTGAACAAAACGTTTTGGATTCAGTTTCATTTCGCGCAATAATTCATCCAATTCTTTCGAGGCACTTGTCAGGTTATTGTACATCTCATCATCTTTCAGCAATTTACCCAAAGTTCCTTCACCTGATTCAACATTTGCTAAAATACTGTTTAAATTATTGACGGTGGTTTCCAAATTTTTAACAGTTGTTCCAAGATTTGAATTGGCCAAAGAATCTGAAAGTTTCGCTAAATTGTTGGTCATTAACTCAGCGTTTGTCAATGTATTCCCTATTTTATCTTTATTGGTTACCACCATCTCATTTACAGATTTGGAAATGGCATTAAAGTTTGAAATTGTAGCGTTTAACTGAGCAATGCTTGATTTTAAACTGGCTCTGGTTTTGGAATCCATAATTTCATTTAATCCTACCAATAAAGAATCTGCGCTTACAACAGCGTTTTCAACTTTTGCAAAAAGTGGTTTTAAGTTTTCGGATACTGAAGTAATCACATCAGCTTCTACTTCTCCTTGGAAAAAATCTCCAGATTTAGCAGTCTCTCCTTCATAAGACGGCACAAGCGCCAATGATTTCCCTCCCATTAAACTGGCACTGTAAATCTTAGCTGTGCTGTTTTTTGAAAATTCCAAATCAGTTTCGGCACTGAATTCTACAGTTATCCAACCGTATTTGTCAGGATTTTTATTGAAATTTACCGCAATAACCTTACCCACTTCCATGCCATTTAATGTGACAACACTTGCTGTATTAAGGCCTTCCACATTGCTATATTCAGTAAAATAAGTTTTTGATGCAGCATCAAATAAATTTAGGCCTTTCATATAATTATATCCCCATATAAATAAGGCAATTACTGCGATGGCCACAACACCGGTTTTTAACTCTCTCGTAATTTTCAATTCAATTCAATTTATTTGAGCAATATTACTAATTATTTTTGTGAGTATTTAAAAAAAATCGCTATGATTTTTTAAAAACATCTTCAACAGATATTTTTTTTCCTTTTTCAAATGCCACAATAAAAGCAGTCGTATATCCCTTCGATTTGGCCAATTCTTGCAATTTTTTTATTTCATTATAATCGGATGTACTCCCTAAATAATATTTGTAGAGGCCATTAACTTTATCACGTTTGATATTGCTGAGTCCATTAAAGTTATAGGATTTTGTTTCTATTTTATTGGAACCCGCTGCAATTTGGACTTTAAATACAACATTATTAAAAATATTATTGGCGGTGGAAGCAGTGCTTTTTGCCCCTATGTTGGTTTCATTTTTAACAACAATGTTATTGCCCACCGTATTTAATGCCCGCTGCTGAATATATTTTAAAATATCGGAAGATATTGAATTGGCATATTTGGCCTGTCCATTTCTGGAATTTAAAAAGCTGCCTTCCGCCGTATTCGTTAAAAAGCCAGTTTCAATTAAAACACTTGGCATATAGGTTTGATATAAAACCACAAAACCTGCCTGTTTAACACCTCTGTCCAGTAGGTTTAAATCTTTTGTAAGCCCCTCCTGAATAATACTTGCCAGTTGAATACTTTGGTCCAGATATTCTTCTTGCATAAGCGTTAATCCAATTACGGAATTCGGTGAAGTTGGGTCAAAGCCCTTGTATTTTATTTCATAATTGTCTTCGAGTAGAATAACTGAGTTTTCAGCCTTTGCAACTTCAAAATTACGGCTATTGGCATGCGTTCCCAAAACCCAGGTTTCAGCACCAGATGCTTGCGAACTGTGTGCATTGCAGTGAATGGAAACAAACAAGTCTGCATCTGCTTTATTGGCAATTCTTCCGCGCTCCCATAAATCAACAAACACATCTGTTTTTCGCGTATAAATAACTTTAATGTTTTTTTCCCTTTCCAATATTTCACCCACTTCTAAAACAATTTTCAAGGCAATATCTTTTTCTTTGGCATGATTACGCCCAACTTTACCTGGATCCTTGCCGCCGTGACCAGCGTCTAAAACAACAATAAATTCATTTTTCTGTGCAATAATTGACTGACTATTAAATAGAAATATAAAAAAAAACACGAAAAATACACTGTGTTTCATTGTCATTTTATTTTTATTTAAGAGTTGTGAGTTCATCAATAATTTTAGTTATTTTTGGCAACTGATATTTGTGTTTCAAATATTAAGCCATACATTTACAACCAATCAATAATGTGGTTGATTATTTAGGAAGCTAATGTAAAAAAACTTATGCTATCAACCCAATTTAAAAGACATTTTTATAAAAAATTCATTGTTAAAACACCCTGTGAAAATAGCCATTCTTTATTTTTGCTGCTCATGATTTTTAGCTTAGTTAATTTTACCGTTTACACTCAAGAAATTAAGGAAAAATCTTCTGAAAATTTTAATGTTAAGCTTAATGACACCATAAAAATTCCCGTAAAAGATTCATTGGCCACAAAATCAAAAGATTCAATTGCCAAACCCAAAGAATTTCTTGAAAGTATCATTATCCACAATGCAGATAGCGTAATACGGCAGGATATGAAAAATAAAAAAATATTCTTGTACAAGAATGCGCATGTTAATTATAATGATATTGACTTAACCGCCGGTTTTATTGAAATAGACAACAATACCAACATCATTACTGCCAAGGGAATTAAAGATAGCATTGGGAGCTATTCACAGCTTCCGGTTTTTAAACAGGGCTCTGAAGAGTCGACCCAAGATACTATTAAATTTAATTTCAAAACAGAAAAAGCCAAGATTTGGGGATTAAGAACCGAACAGCAAGGGGTTATTATTAGGGGGGAAGTGAGTAAAAAATACAACGATTCAGTAGTTTTCATAGAAAATATAAAAATTACCACTTCAGAGAAAGAGCATCCCGATTATTATATTGATATTAAAAAAGCAAAATTTATTCAGAACAAAAAATTAGTTGCCGGCGTAAGCCAATTGATCATTGCAGATGTTCCCACACCACTTGTATTGCCTTTTGCCTATATACCTTTAACCAAGGGAAGAACTTCCGGGGTTTTAATGCCTACCTGGGGTGAAAACACCAATCAAGGTTATTTTTTACAAAATGGCGGTTATTATTTTGTGGTAAACGACAATTTTGATTTGGCTTTATTGGGTGATATTTACACCAACGGAAGCTGGGGTATAAGAGCCGAATCAGGATATGCGAAGCGGTACCGATTTTCGGGAAATTTCAATTTTAAATATGAAAACTTAATAAATAGCTTAAAAGGTTTTGATGACTATTCAAAATCAACCAATTATAACATTAGATGGAGTCATAGCCAAGACGCAAAAGCAAGTCCAAATTCGAGGTTTTCTGCATCAGTAAATATGGGAAGCAGCAAATATTATAGGGAATCCATTAATGAATACAATTCCAACGCTTTTTTAAATAACAACCTGAGTTCCTCTATTTCCTATTATAAAAAGTTTGTAGGAACACCTTTTAATATGTCCTTGTCCGCTACGCATTCGCAAAACACGAATACGGAAGAAATTGCTATGACACTCCCTTCTTTGCAGGTTAATATGGACAGGATTTATCCATTTACGGGAAAAGGTGGCGTTAAAAAAAATGCCCTTCAGAAAACAGGATTGACTTACTCGTTAAAAGGAGACAACCGGATTAAAACTTCTGACGCTTTTTTCTTCAAAAAAGAAATGTTCCAAGATGCCAAATCGGGTATCCAACAAAATATTTCTTTAAACACAAACATGAAAGCTTTGAAGTTTTTCACACTTTCTCCAAGTGTAAATTATAAAGAAGTTTGGTATTTTGATAAACTTAACAAAACATTTGATGACGTAAATAATGCGGTTGTCACCGATACAGTAAGCGGATTTAATGCATTTAGGGAATATTCGGGAGCGGTTTCATTGTCTACCACATTTTATGGCATGTATAAATTTAAAAAAGGAAATATTGAAGCCATCCGTCATGTGGTAAGACCAAGCGTTTCCTACAGTTACAGACCAGATTTTAGCAGTTACAATGAGCGTGTACAAAAGACAGCAGACCCAGATGAATATCTGGAATATTCTCCTTTTCAAAATGGAATATACGGAAGTCCGGGAACCGGAATTTCAAACAGTTTAAATTTTTCATTAGATAATAATTTAGAAGCAAAAGTCAGAAAAAAAGATTCAACAGAAACTGAAGCCAAAAAAATTATTTTGCTAAACAATTTAAATTTTAGCACCAGTTATAATATGGCCGCTGATTCTTTAAAATGGAGTCCTGTTGGGGTAAACGCGGGTACCAAGATTTTTAAAGACCAACTAAGTCTAAATGTCCGAGCAACCTTGGATCCATATGCCATAGATGTTAATGGCAGGAAAATTAATACGTTTAACATGAATAACGGGGGCAGTTTATTCCGACTTACAAATGCAGGGGTAACGATGAATTATTCTCTTTCAAGTAAAAAAGATGATAAAAGCAAGAAGACATCTGAAGAAAAAAATGCAGCAGCAAACAATTCTGATGGCATTTTCGGTGAGGATGTAGATGTTACCAATAAGCAAATTGACAATAAGGCTTCAGACAAGAATAAGGTTAAAGAAACCAAATTATATCAATCTAAAATACCCTGGACTTTAAAATTAGCCTATTCTTTAAATTATACCAATGCCAATAGAGAGAAAAATATTTCTTCAAATTCGCTTATGTTTTCAGGAGATGTCGAATTGACGCCTAAATGGAATGTTGGTGTTTCATCGGGTTATGACATAAAAAATAAAGGATTTACCTATACACAATTAAGGTTTTCACGTGATTTGGACAGTTGGAAACTTAATTTTAACTGGGTTCCTTTTGGAGAAAGACAAACCTATTACTTTTTTATCGGCATAAAATCGTCCATGCTTAGCGATTTAAAATACGATAAGAGAAAGGTTCCGGACAGAAGGTTATTTTAGTTCTGAGTTTAAGTAAAAAAAAATTAACTGCGAATACTAACATCGATAATTTAATAAAATGAAAAAAATAATTAACACTAAAAATGCTCCTGATCCTGTTGGCCCATACAATCAGGCAGTGTTGGCAGGAGGCACTTTATACACATCCGGACAGATTGCCATCAATCCTAAAACTGGGGAATTGGTAACAAACACCATTGAAGAGGAGACCAAACAAGTAATGGAAAATTTAAAAATTGTTTTGGCAGAAGCTGGAATGACTTTTGAAAACGTGGTAAAAACTTCCATATTTATCAAAAATATGAATGATTTTTCAAAAATAAATTCCGTTTACGGAAAGTATTTTAAAGCCGGTAATGAACCTGCGCGCGAAACTGTGGAAGTTGGTAATTTACCTAAATTTGTAAATGTTGAAATCTCAATGATTGCCGTTAAGTAAAATTTTTATTAGTACTTAAAGTGCCTAAAGTTTAAAGTACTTAGAGTTAAATAAAATGAAATTATATAATTGAAACGACAAAATTTATTTAAAAATTATTATATGTTCGTATAAAAAATTTAAAAATGAATTGACTTGTTCAATTGTGAATTTGAGGGCTATTTAACTTTAGGCATTTTAGACACTCCAAACTTTAGTCTCTAATACTGTAAAAATTAAATCGACTTAATTAAAAGCTCCGCTGTTGCTGGATTTGTTGCCAATGGCACATCATGAACATCACACAAACGCATTAACATGGCAATATCAGGTTCATGTGGATGCATTCCCAGCGGATCTCTGAAAAAGAAAACCATATTTGTTTTTCCTTCTGCAACACGTGACGCTATTTGCGCATCACCACCATAAGGTCCCGATAAAAACTTCTCCACTTCAAACCCGGCCTTTTCTGCGTTTTTGCCTGTAGTTCCCGTTGCTACCAAGTTTATCTTTTTAGCCATCATCAGTGCTTTAAAATCCATTAAAAACTGAATCATTTCGGCTTTTTTACCATCGTGTGCAATAATTGCTATTTCCATCTTTTAGTTTTGAGTTGTAAGCTTTAAGTTTTAAGCAAAATTAAATAAACAGTTAAACATCAAATTTCTTATTCAAGGGATGCTGCGTATTCAATTAATTCAACTATTTTAGTTGCATAACCAAATTCATTGTCATACCAGGAAATAATTTTATAAAAATTTTTATTAAGTTCTAATCCTGCTGCAGCGTCAAAAACCGAAGTTCTTGGTTCAGAAACAAAATCCTGCGATACAACTTCATCATCTGTATATCCCAAAATTCCCTTCAATCCATTTTCCGATGCTTTTTTCATGGCCTCCTTAATTTCCTGGTAAGAAGTCGCCTTTTCCAAACGAACTGTCAAATCAACCAAGGAAACATCAGCAATGGGAACCCTTATTGCCATAGCCAATAACTTACCCTCTAACTCGGGCATTATTTTAGTTACCGCGATGGCTGCATTTGTGGTGGTTGGAATCATGTTGTTTAAGGCAGATCGCCCTCTTCGCCATTGCGTTTCTGGACCATCAACTGTTTTTTGACTGGCAGTAACTGCGTGAACAGTAGTTACTATTCCTTCAATTATTCCAAAATTTTCATGCAATACTTTGGCAATTGGCGCTAAACAGTTTGTCGTGCAAGAGGCATTTGAAAAAACAAGTTCGTCTTTAGAAAGTTTCGTATGGTTAATGCCCATTACAAACATCGGAGCATCTTTTGATGGCGCTGAAATCACTACTTTTTTCGCACCTCCTTTAAGGTGTAATGCCGCCTTATCCTTATCTGTAAATAACCCCGTAGCTTCAATAACATAATCGACACCGACTTTTCCCCACTGAATATCTTCCGGATTTCTTTCACGGGTAATTTGGATGGGTTTCCCGTTTACAAACATCGTTTTGTCTTTTACCTCAATAGTTCCTTTAAAACGTCCGTGTACCGAATCGAATTTTAACAAGTAAGCCAAGTAATCAATATCAAGCAGATCGTTTATAGCAACTACTTCTATGTTTTCTTTATTCATTGCGGTTCTGAAAGCAAGGCGACCAATTCTTCCAAAACCATTTATTCCAATTTTAACCATTCAATTTAAGTTGCTGTTAATCTTCAATTTCTCAACATATCCTTTTTATTTATAAAAAGTAGCATCGACATAAATAAGAGATTGTTATTTTTTACTTTAAATGGACATGATATCACTAACGCGCAATAATTCTTTGTCTATTTCATGGAGTCCCTTCACCGCTTTTTCCAGTTCAATTGTTTCAACTTCATTATTGATTAAACCCACCATTAAATTGGTTTTGCCGTCCAATAACAATTCAACTGCCCTTACGCCTAACCTGCTTGCCAAAACACGATCAAAACAGCTTGGAGCTCCTCCTCTTTGCATATGACCCAACACAGAAACCCTAACTTCATATTGCGGCAAATTTTCTTCTACATAATCGGCCAGTTCGAATACATTTTTTCCGATTTTATCCCCTTCAGCCACCACTACAATACTCGATGATTTCCCCGATCGCTTGCTTCGTTTTAAGGATTCCAACAACCGTTCTAATCCCAAATTCTCTTCCGGAATTAAGATTTCCTCAGCTCCTGCTCCTACTCCAGCATTTAATGCAATAAACCCGGCATCGCGTCCCATAACCTCCACAAAAAACAACCGATTGTGCGAACTCGCCGTATCTCTAATTTTATCTATTACCTCAACAATTGTATTTAAAGCGGTGTCATATCCAATGGTATAGTTTGTTCCATAGATATCGTTGTCAATTGTTCCCGGAATGCCGATACAGGGGAAATTATATTCTTTGTTAAAAACAATTCCTCCATTAAAAGTTCCGTCACCTCCAATTAGCACTAAAGCATCTATCCCTGCACTTTTAAGCTTATCATAGGCTTTTTTCCTTCCTTCTTTAGTTCTAAATTCCTTAGAACGATCCGTTTTTAGGATGGTTCCTCCTCTGTTTATGATATTGCTGACATGACGTGCTGAAAGTGGTTCAAAATCCCCTTCAATCATACCTTGAAAGCCTCTATAAATGCCAACGCATTCAATTTTGTAGTAGGTACAAGCTCTAACCACTGCCCTAATTGCTGCATTCATTCCGGGGGCATCACCTCCAGAAGTCATTAATCCGATTTTTTGTACTTTGTTTCCCATAAATTGAATGGCAAAATTATAATTAATTTTTAAATGAAAATTGTTTTATGCGTTCTATTATCTATCCTTGCTGTACGGCTACCATAAATTGGCTGGATAAACACCATTATCCTTTAATTTTTGAATTTCGGAAGTCACATATTCCTTATCTTGTTTATAGGTAACCCCAAACCAGCGTGCATTAGACTTTAACACCTTCATGGTCGCTAATTTATTGACAATAATATGGTTGATTACCAATGGAATAAAAAATTCCGCTTTTGGTTCTTTGTAATTTTTAGCCAGGAATTCTTCAAACAAAGATTCAGACAGTTCAAAATATTTCGGCGTAAACCCGAAAAAATTCATGGACACTGTAGTTTCTTCTGAAATTTGGAATAAATGGTCGTTTTCATCTTTATACTTAAGTACTCCATTTACTTTTTCAATATGGGTTCTTTCTGTAACGCCTGTTAAAAAATCATTTTTGTCTACGCGGCATTCCCCTCTTGACACAAATCCATAATCAGAAATGGTGTTTTTTAACACATACCCCATCATATTAAAATCAGTAGATTCAGGATCCATCTTTTTCAAAGATTCTGCTTCCACTTTAAAAGCTTCGCTCCCGTAAAAATCATCGGCATTGATTACCGCGAAGTTTTCTTTCACCACATCTTTAGCCATCAATAATGCATGACCGGTTCCCCATGGTTTTTCGCGATTGTTATCCCGGTATTTTTCCGGAATATTTTCCAATTCCTGAAAAACATATTCCACTTCAATTTTACCTGCCAATTTTTTATCGAAAAACGCTTTAAAATCCGCTTCAATATTTTTTCTGATGATAAAAACAACTTTTCCAAATCCTGCACGAATGGCATCATAAATTGAAAAATCTAAAATAGTGTCTCCCTGTTCTGAAAAAGTGTCCAGTTGTTTTAATCCTCCATAGCGACTGCCTATTCCGGCAGCCAAAATCACCAATGTTGGTTTATTCATTCTTTTTATTTTTTTTATTTATAAAATTTAATATTTCATCTACCTTTTCAATGGTGTCAAGAGGTTTTAAGCCATCAATTGGGTTTTTTAGTTTTTTTCTTTTTAAACCTATTTTTTGAAGCAATTCACTGGCATTATCAAAATCTATTTGATAGGATAAACCTGCACCTTGTGTATATCCTTCTTCTTCTTGTGAATATTGAATTTCGTTTTGCCGGTTAAATATTGATGATCGCAAGGTACCTTCTTCATTTAGCAAAAATTCAACATTAACTTCTCCAATAATACTGGTTTGGTTGCTGGCACCCATAGGTACACCCACCTTACCGTTAATAATTATCCTGTCATTTACCTGATAATCTAGACCAATGGCCAATTGATCATTTATATTTAAATTGTCAACTCTACTTTTCTCTCCAACGGTGTACTCAGGTCTCAACTTAAAACGATTATCTCCCTGATTAAATATATTATCGAAGGCGTTTGAAAGTATGTCAAAACCGGTACCGTACAAAGCTGTACTGCTGTTAACGCCTATATCGCTTTGATTATAAAAACTCCCCGAAACCAACAAGGATATAAACTGAACCGTTTTATTGTTTAAATTATCGCTATTTAGTCTAAAAGAAAGCTCTGAAGCCACCGTTGAACTTGCATTTGGAATTTCAATATCAAATTCTCTATTGGTATTAAATAATTCGCCAGAAAAACGAGTAATTAAATCAATGGGAATCTTCCTGTTTGAAGAAATATTATCTAATAATGATCTCGGATTTGCCGATACCCGGTAAACCGCTTCAATATTAATATCGGCAGTTAATGGATTGCCACTCCAAGAAATGCTTCCGCCTTTTTTCACAATAAACGGTTTATTTATAAATCCGCCATATTTAAAATTATAAACGCCATTGTCCACAATAAAGTCTCCATACATTTCAAACATATCTTTGGTATCCAGTGAAATTTGTATGTTCCCTGTACCACTTCCTTTTAAATAACTGCCGGTTGTCTTATCCAAAACCATTTCAACAATGGCATCTTTTGTTACATCTATATTAAAATTTAAAGTCAATCCTTTTAGTTTCTCTGAAATAAATTCTCTTCTTGTTTTTTCATTTTCTTCAGGATTTTCTTTATTGACAAAACGAATTAATTGGGAAGATTCAACCGTTTTTACATCACTGATAGGAATTGTAAGGTGTGACCCTCTTTTTGTTTTTCCTACGACATTAATAACCAATTTGTCTGTTGGTCCTTTAATGGCGGCATTTCCTTCTATAAATCCTGTACCGTAATAAACTGAACTTTCCTGCTCAACCGTATTTAGCACCAACAAATTTTTGGTGTTTACGTTTAGGTTCAATCTCCATTTTTCAAAATTAACATGACTGATATTTCCTGTCAATTTTCCTCTGGTACTGAATTTTTTATCTTTAATTTGAACATCCTCAAATGTAAATGTTTGATTTTTTAGCGAAATAACACTGGTTCCTTCAAAATCATAATCCACATTTAAATAAGGGAAATACAACCCCGCCTGATCTAAAAACAATTCGCCCTCCATCGTTGGATTATTCAACAATCCCGTTAAATGGGCATTTCCATAGGCAAAACCTCTAATATTTGAAAACACATCTTTTCCCAAGGGGCTAAACGCATCTATCTTAAATTCCTCAAACTCTACCTCTACATCCATGGTTGGATCCTTAGGCGTAAAATCAATGTCTCCCTCGGCTAAAAAGTTGATGGCATTGTCTCTTTCCAATGAAATATTGACCCCATAATTTCTCAATGAATTTTTTCCTTCAACGGCAACCTTTAAATTTCCCTGATAAGAATTGTTGAGGTTAAAATTTGCTATTGAAAAGTTCGCCGTCGGTTTTATTTTATCATTTAACTGATTATAATTTAAAGAACCGTTTATAATGCCTTTTAATTTTAAACTGTCTATTTCTGGAGTTACGGTTGCCAAATTCACATTTTCTAACTTAAATGTCAAATCTTTTGAAATGGTGTCTCTCACTTGTCCGAAAAATTCAATTTTTTGTTTTTTTGATGTGATTAAAAAAGGACTGATGTCATATGTTTTTGTTTTACTGTCATATACCAGCTTATTGTCAAAATTATCATCAGGATTGATAATCCATTTGGTATCTTTAACGATGAAATTTGATTTTTGAAGCCCTAAAACAGATTTATTTTCATTGTTAAACGTATGATAAAATGCCAAATCATAACTTTCCGTATTGTTGTCGCCGCCTAAAAACTCAGTTCTAAAATACAAGGTGTCATTAAGCGTAACATTCACCAATTGCAATTTAGCTATATTGTAATTTTTTGTATTTATTTTAGCAACAAAAAGTTGCGTATTAAATAATGGATTTTTAGTGTCGATTTGCAAATTAAGCGAATCAATGGTGTTTTTAAATGCGATAATTTGTGGTGATTTAACGTTTAGCCTAAACAAATTATCGTCAGAATTTAGATTGCCGCTTATGGATGTATTTGCCGAAAGGCTTATTTGCGGATAAAACACTTCTAATATTTTGTTGTGAATTTTAAATTTAAAATCAAGCTCCTGAGCAGGTGTCACCTCAAAAGGTTTGTAATTTGTATAAATGCTGCCTAAGGCATTTCTTGTTAATACACCCAATTCCCCAAACTTAAATTTACCTTTTAAATAGCCATTTACAATTTCGGTTGAATTTACAGTTATTGTCCTGATATCGCCTTCAAAAGTAGAAGTCACATTGAAATCATCAAAGAAATAATTGTCTTTTTGATTTATGTATAATGCGTTCTTAAAATCAATGGTGCCGGTTAAATCATCAAATGTATTTCCTGAAACGTTTATTTCAATATCCCCTTTAACTATAGATATGCTGTCGCGCTTAAAAATGTTTAACGTATTTAAATCTAAATAATCAGCAATTGTTTTAAAATCGAACGTATATCTTTTTTTTGAAAAATCGGCCAGCCCTTTAAAGTTCAACTTAATATTGTCATCGTTTACTTCTATTTCGCCATCAAAATGTTTGTTTTTCACAACGCCATTAATATCGATATTGTTATAGGTATAGCCTCTATATTGTTGTTTGAATATTTGTCCTTTTACCGAAGTATTCATTTTCTCCAAGGTAAACCCTTTTCCATCAACATTCCCTTCCATAGAAAGTTGACCTATTAAAGAATCATTTAAAATTTCACCCAATTCTAAATCAATAATTTTCAAATGGCCAAAATAAGAAGCATTGTCAATATTGCCAATATTGGTCATTTCCAAATCTGTGATCAGGTTTCCAATATCCGTTTGCATCGTGATGTCTGTATCAATTAAATCTTCCGTAACATAGGCAAAGCCACTTATAGTAAACTGCCCTAATTTTTTAAATACAGAAGGTAAATTTTTTCCCAATATGTCAGGAAGCAGTGATTTTAAATGGTCATAATTTGACGTTAATCTCGATAAATCAGCGGCCAATGAAAATCCGTCTTCCTGGTGAAATGAATTTTTAAAATGCAGCGTTCCAATAAGAGCAGCTTGTTTATCTGTAGTCAATTTTAGATCTTCAGCCTTAAAATCATTGAGATATCCTGCTATTTTTGTAGAAAAGTGAATCACATCATTTGAGCCCAATTCCTTATAAAACTTTTTTAAATCCAGTAATGATATATCTGCTTTTTTAACATCAGCATTCAACATTACTTTATTGTTAAAATCGGAAAAATCCTCTCTATCATAGGTGAATTTAATATCGGCAGAAATGGAGGATTTTTCTGTTTCCAATTGCGTATTCACAAAATTCATTTCTGTTTTTGAATAGCTGAAATTACTCGAAAGGCTTTGCACTTCAATATTTCTATTGTCAATAAATTGAAATTTATTGATATCAACATCAACGTTTGGCCCATCAATTTTAAAATTTTTGGCGCTTCCGTTAATTTTTTTAAAAAATAATGGCTTGTCATTTTCCTTATTTTCATCAACCAACTCAAAATAGCCATCCAACAATTTTAACCTGCTTGAAGTGAGCAAAAATCCGGAAGGTTTATCGGTTACGGTTCCTGAATCAAATTTATCGATAAACATGGTAAATGCATCAACTTCTTCACCTTTATAAGTCCTCATATTTAAGATGAATTCCTCCAAAGAAATTTGACCGAAATTTAATTTTCCTTTCAACAAATTTCTGTAACTCAAAACAGATGTGGTTAAATTGCGAACATAAATTAAGGTATCTGTATGGTGGTCTTTCACCAACACCTCATTTAAATCAACCCTTCCCAAAAAAGACAAATCAACTTTCTCTACGTTTATCTCAACATTAAAATCTTTATTTAAATAATCGGTAGCCATTTTCCCCAACCGCGTTTGTACAGATGAAAGAGACAGCAACAAACTTACCAGTGCCAATAAAATCACCAGCACAAGCAGTATTTTTACAACTATTTTTTTAATTCGTTTGATAAGCGTTAAATTTGCATTTTAATGGCAATTTTCGTGCCTTTATAAGTTACTAATGAAAAATAAATCTATATATATTCTTGGTATTGAATCGTCTTGCGACGATACCAGCGCTGCCGTAATTTGCAATGGCAAAGTACTGACAAATGTTGTTGCAAACCAAGATATTCACGCCAAATATGGAGGCGTTGTTCCCGAATTGGCTTCCCGTGCACACCAACAAAATATTGTTCCTGTAATTCAGCAAGCAATTCAGCAAGCAAATATCGACAAAAAAGACATAAGTGCCATCGCTTTTACGCGCGGTCCCGGATTAATGGGTTCTTTATTGGTTGGAAGTTCCTTTGCGAGGTCACTTTCATTGGCTTTAAACATTCCGTTAATTCCTGTAAATCATATGCAGGCGCACGTTTTAGCGCATTTTATTGAAGATGAAAATCAGCAAAAACCGCCTTTTCCTTTTTTATGTTTGACCATAAGTGGCGGACATACCCAAATTGTAAAAATTACCAGTTACTTTACTATGGAAGTTATTGGCGAAACGTTCGATGATGCCGTTGGGGAAGCTTTTGACAAATCGGCAAAAATTCTTGGATTGCCTTATCCCGGAGGTCCATTCATCGATAAATATGCGAAACTTGGAAATCCAGATGCTTTCCAATTCACCAAACCAAAAATGTCCGATTTGAATTTTAGTTTTAGCGGATTAAAAACAGGAATCCTCTATTTTATTCAGAAAAAAGTAAGGGAAAATCCAAATTTTATTGAAGAAAACCTCAACGATATTTGCGCATCAATTCAACGCACCATTGTTGAAATTTTATTCGATAAACTTAAAAAAGCGGTTGAATTAACCGGAATTAAACATATTGCCATTGCAGGCGGCGTGAGCGCAAATTCAGAAATCAGGGCAACCTTAAAAGCTGCTGAAGAAAAATATGGATGGAAAACCTATATTCCAAAATTTGAATATACCACCGATAATGCAGGAATGATTGCCATTGTGGGGTATTTAAAATATTTGGAAAATGATTTTTCAAATCAAACAACAACCACAACAGCACGGTTAAAAGTAAATGAAAATTAAGTAAATAAGTGCCTAAAATTTGGAGTACTTAAAGTTTGGAGTGCCTAGAGTTGTTTTATTTTTAGGTTCACTTCATGTTCTTTTTAGTGCCTAGAGTGCCTGAAGTTTGGAGTGCCTAGAGTTGTTTTATTTTTAGGTTCATTTTTCATTTCATGTTCTTTTTTTAGTGCCTAGAGTGACTGAAGTTTGGAGTGACTAGAGTTGTTTTATTTTTAGGTTCACTTCATGTTCTTTTTTTAGTGCCTAGAGTGACTGAAGTTTGGAGTGACTATTTAGTCCGAATGTTATAGTGACTATAACACTGCATTCACACTATGTACGGAGTATGTACGGAGTATCCTCCCTATATCCTCCCATGAGCCCTTATTGTGACCCGTCCTAAAATAACTATACAGGTTATTAAATAAATCCTATTATAGTTATACAAATATAATTATTAATCCTAAACCTACTATACAACTGTTTTTTCATAGTTATATTTTTTGTTATAATTCTT
>Ga0314774_1001089_pt1 | contig 18589 bp, 17 predicted proteins | sample MetaGCBIA2018_FD_204515 | JGI IMG/M metagenome (GOLD analysis project Ga0314774, IMG submission 204515) | Cryopeg brine microbial communities from Beaufort Sea near Barrow, Alaska, United States - CBIA 2018 | ecosystem: Environmental > Aquatic > Marine > Coastal | place: USA: Alaska | collected...
GCCGATTCTGAGCATGTTCAAAATTCGTACAGTCTCATTCCTCGCGCCCAGATCGCTCTTTTTCCATCACTTTTAGAAACGACAAATAGCCCGGTTCCCATAGGAAACCGGGCTCAAACCAACCCGCAAGCGAGCGGCCAGATGACTACGTATTAGGGATGAACGAGGATTTTCACGTTCTTGTCGTTGTGATGGATAAGTTCCTCAAGGCCCTTCTCGATGATGTCCTCAGCACCGATGCGCCCCGTGATGTACTGCTCCATATTCTTGAGCTTGCCGTCTTGCAGCAACTTGATGACAGCAGCGTGGTTGCTGCAGTAGGCCAAGGTACCGATGAGGGACACTTCACGGGCGACCAGACCAAACAAATCAATTTCGGCCTTGTGACTCCAAATGGAGATGTTGACGACGTTCCCACCGTTCTTGGTGACGTCGATCGCTGACTGAAGAGCTTTGGATACGCCGACAGCTTCAAAGGCGACATCGACGCCACGACCCCCTGTTAGCTCATGGATCTTCTTGACGACGTCTTCCTCAGTTGGGTCTATGACCAAAGTGGACCCGGCGGCCTGGGCCTTCGCCTTACGAATCGCAGAGATCTCAACGTTGTAGACAGTCTCTACGCCGATCGCGCGAAGAATTTCCGACACAAAGAGGCCAATCGGGCCGGCACCGATAACAGCAGCGGTTTGGCCCGATTTGACGCCCGACCGGACGACCGCGTGATGCGCGACAGAAAGCGGCTCCACTAGCGCACCGACCTCGGTCGATATCTCGCCGAGCGGGTGCACGAATCGCTCTTCCTGTACGCAGAACTCCGCGAATCCACCGCTTGTCCCTGAGAGACCGAGGAACGCCGAGGTCGTGCAAATATTGTAGCGGCCCTCCTTGCAAAACTCGCACTCATTGCAGACAACGTAAGGTTCTACGGCGACTCGGTCACCGACACGTACTTTGGTAACGCCTTCCCCAATTTCGGAAACAACGCCTGAGATCTCGTGACCCAGGACGATGGGGAGCGTCGCGCCGGTAATGGGGTGAGAGGCACCGTGTGCGGGGCAAAACATCGGTCCATCGGAGTACTCGTGCAGGTCTGTCCCACAGATCCCGGTCCACTCATTCTTAACCTTCACGTATCCGGCAGCCACTTCAGGCTCCGGAATATCCTCCGTGCGGATGTCGTGCCGGCCGTAGTATCGCGTAGCTTTCATTACTTTTATCTCCCTTGATAATTGCCATCTGTACTCGACATGAACGCCAGGTTCAGATGGCTGAGTCATCTCGCTGGACCGCGTTTTTGAACATTAACGGAACGATTAAAGGCTATTGAGTGTCTCAATACCCGGGTGAAAGTTGTTCAAGCCTTGGACAGCATCGTTAGCTGGAATATTCAAAAAAACCTCGGCCCGATTTCCGCCCGAGCTCGCCGCGCGCGACCTTGTCACGCAGGATTTGTGGCGGAGCGAACCGCTCACCCAATGTCTCGTGAAGATACTCGGCAATGCCGAGCCGCACGTCGAGGCCTACGAGGTCGGTAGTTTTTAGCGGTCCCGCCGCATGCCGATAGCCGAGCACCATGGCCGCATCTACGTCTGCTGCACTCGCCACGCCGTCTTCCACCATGCGCATAGCTTCCAAGGCGATTGCCAGACCCAACCGCGAACTTGCGAACCCCGGAGCGTCATTGACGACGATGGGTGTCTTCCCGAGTTCCTGTACCCACAGGGAAGCTAGGTCAGCAAGTTCTGGGGACGTCTTCGGAGCGAGGACGACCTCCACCAAATCCGACCTTGGCACGGGATTAAAGAAGTGCAAGCCGCAGAACCGCTCCGGACGCTGAAGTTGGTCGGCAATTTTAGTGATCGACAGGGACGAGGTATTCGTTGTGAGCCATGCCGAGTCCCGAAGGTGAGATTCCACCGCGGTGAGTGCCGATACCTTGAGATCAAATTGCTCCGGGACGGCTTCGATGACGAGGTCAACGTCGTTGAATACGGAGTAGTCCGTGGAAAACTCGATGCCGGACAACACTGAAACTGCATCCCAGGGAGCCTTCTCAGACGCACGACTGAGACTGGTCTCGAGCCGGCCGCGGGCCGTGGCAATGGAGGCAACGTCCCGTTCAACGAGGGTGACACCAGTTCCCGACACGAGAAACGCATGAGCAATACCTGCGCCCATTGTTCCGCCGCCGAGAATACCAATTTTTGTGGGCAGACCCATCAATTGACCTCTACTTTCTATTCTTGTCGAGAAATGCATTCATTCGGGCAATTTTTTCGGGAGACTCAATCAGGAGGGCCTGGGCGAGTTGCTCCACCAGCGGATGAGAGTCGCGCGGCGCATGCATGACCTTCTTGGTCAGTTGCGTGGCCAAGGAATCCTGAGCTGAAATTCGGGCGGCTAAAGCAATGGCTGCGGCGCCGAGGGCGAAACCGTCCATGGCATTTTTGACGTGCGGGCGGTTCAGGCGAACAAGCAGATATAGGGGCGCCTCCCCAATTTGGAGAACTTTCATAGGAACCACGACACCTCAGGTTTAGGGAGAGAATCTGCGTCGATTCTCTCAGCAAGGATCAATGCACGTCCAATACCAAATGAGGTCGCCATTTGTCTTTAGAAGGTATCAATGCTGAAATGTTTCCGCCCCTACGTGGTTGCCCGGGACCAAGGCGTAAGAGCGTTCAAAATCTAAACTCTCGTTGAACGGTCCTTCCAATGGTCGTCGCGCTGAACCTCGCGCATTGTGCCGTGACCATCCCGAGCTGTGTCCTCGACGGCGGGGCAGGGATCCCGTTTGACGGACGAGGTTGTTCCGCCCGCCGACTCGACCAGGCAGACGTCCGAGGCGCAGGGCGGAGACCTCCGACTTGCCGCTTGCTTCGGGGTTCCATCACTACCACCAGGGGCCTCGTGACCACGAGGTGTGCAGATTCTGAACACAGATCGTTCCGCAACGACGCCTTCTTGATTTAGACATGTAATACTCAGTTCCACGCAGATGCTGGCGTGCCCCCAGATGTTCAGTGGGACCGGTACGGTACAGAGACCTAAAATCCACTCCAACTCAATGGTGAGACTGAAAGGAGGAGCGTCATGACGATTTCGACGTATCCCGAAGCGCAGCGTATCAAGCCGCCTATTCCGCGTGAGGACTTAATTCGTCAGTCCTGGGATCGGGCGCTCGTTCTCGGTCTCCACCCAGAAGGCATCGGGGCCAGCGCACTCAGCGAGATCGACGTAGAGATGGGCGAGTTGGCCCAGGCCGCCACGAAGGTCATTAACGCCACGGCCAGCACGCTCGACGGTACCAACACCTGGATCTCGTTTGCGGATGCGCAAGGGGCCATTACGTACCAATGGTCGGCAAACGACTCGTTCCGCAAGGAGATGGATCGCGTCAACGTCGTTCAGGGTGCCGTCATCGACGAGCGTGCTGTCGGCCCCAGTGGAATTGCAATAGCCTTGGCCAGTTCTCAGCCCGTGACCGTCTCCGGGGACGAGCACTTCAATCCGTATTGGCGCAAGCTCGTGTGTGCAGCGAGTCCCGTGGTTCATCCTCTGACGAACCAGGTCGTCGGCGCGGTCAACATTACATGCTTGGCAATTGAAGAAAACAAGCACCTGCGCATAGCACTCAGAACGGTTGTGAATGGGTTTCAGCAGATTCTTGCATCGGGCATGCGTTCACAGCAACGCCAGCTCCTGGACGCTCATCTGAAATCCAAACACATCACAAAGTGCCCGATCATAACCGTTGATTCAAACACGATGATCATCGAGAAGGATCTCGAAAGCCAAAACTTCACGCACAGCACCATCAGGGAATTCACTCAGAATCTGCGCCCTGACACCAAGCACGGGCGGCTCCCGAATGGTCGCCGAGTCACCGTTGTCCGCCATCAGGGCGCCGCTGGGGAAGAGTTCTACTCGCTGGTTTTCGACCCTTCGGAGATCTACCCCGTCTTGTCCAACGGACAGCCGGGCGACGATTCTCTGTCGAAAGCCTATCTAGACTTGAAGTTACTGGAACGTGCCGAACGAGACACGATCTTGTCCACTCTCATATCGCTCCATGGAAACAAATCGCTATCGGCGGAGGTCTTGGGCATATCTCGAGGAACCCTCTATGAGCGTATTCGTCGATACAACCTCGTCGAATTTGAATGATCAAGCCTCACTAAGTTAGTCAACTGCGACTACCGTCTCGAAAGTGCGGCCAGACGCGGTGGCGCTCTTTCCACACCGGAATCTGCGGGCTACTCGGGGAGGGTCCGGACTCGGTACCACACAGCCAATGATCGTCGTCTCGTTGGTCTGTTCACGGCCACAAGAGCACAGCTTCGGATCTGCCCGCCAATCCAGTCACACTGGGTCACCACCGCGCGCTCGCGTCCGGCATTTGCCGAACAGAGTGGAAATCTGTCCCGCGCTTCTCGTGTGGCACGAGGTCGACGCGCCTGGGCGTTAGAACGCCACCTTTGCTGCCGTGAGACCGACGACGGGTGTGCGGCGGCGTGAGCGGAGGTACTGCTCAGGCCAGTAGTCAATTTCGATGCCAAGTTCACTCGCGGCTCGTAGGGCGAAGTGCGGGTCGCGCATGTGCTCACGACCGAGGAGAACGGCATCCGCTTGCCCGGAAGCAATGATGTCGTTGGCAACCTCGGCGTTGAAGATCAACCCGACGGCCGCGGTCGAAACCTGCGCCGCGTGTTTCACCTGTTCGCTGAATGTTACTTGGTAGCTCGGAACAGCCGGTATCGCAACGCCCGTGATGTTGCCTCCGGTAGAGATATCGAACAAATCCACGCCTCGATCGGCGCACCACCGGGCAACGGTAGAGGTATCCCGCGGTGTCCACCCTCCTTCGACCCAGTCGGTCGCAGAAAAGCGCACGAAAACGGCCAAGTCTTCTCCCGCCTCGGCTCGAACTACGTCGACTATTTCCAACAACAGACGGGAACGATTCTCCAACGATCCACCATATTCATCGTTTCGCCGATTGCTCAGTGGCGATAGAAACTCATGCAGCAAGTAGCCGTGGGCGGCATGAATCTCAAGCACTCGGAAGCCGGCCTGCACAGCTCGTCGAGCCGCCGTTGCGAAGTCCGCAATGATGCGATCGATGTCGCCGCGGGTCATCTCCCGTGGGGTAGATGACTCTCCGTCGAAGGGGATACTGGATGGAGCGATCGGTATCCACCCACCTTCGGAAACCGGCATGGGACCAGCTGCGCCCGCGTAGTTCCAATCGGGTCGGACAGATGATTTTCGTCCGGCATGCGCCAGTTGGATGCCGGCCACAGCTCCCTGGTCATGAAGGAAGCCGACAATCGGTGCCCATGCGTCGCGTTGCTCGTCGTTCCAGATCCCGCTGTCGTGAACGGTGATCCTTCCATCAGCGGAGACTGCGGTCGCCTCGACAATTATGAGACCGGCGCCGCCAACGGCCATGGACCCCAGGTGAACCAAGTGCCAATTGGTGGGCATTCCGTCCCGATGAAACGATGAGTATTGGCACATTGGTGGAACCCACACTCGATTGCGAATCTCAACAGAACGAAGGGTAATCGGGCTCAAGAGGTTCGGTACTGTCATTTCTACACACGCTCCCAAACCGCGGTGCGGCATATTCCGCTTGCCGCGCCAATTATCGCTGGCGAAAGTTCGCATCCACGGCGCGGTGATTCGCCATCGAACCGTGCAGTGTTTCTACGTAGCCTGTGGCACCCACCGGTTTCCGCACGGGAAAGTTCCGATCCAAGAACATTCATTTGTTTCCTATCTCTCAGTTCTGATTTTGCAGGGATTTGAGGCGGGATTCCGAAAATCCCGCCTTTGGACAACTCCGCCGCGCGTGGCGACATAATCCGGCTCTTGACGCAATTCATCGGTCGGTCGGAATGTTTACTTTGGCGCCCCGATACTGGCGATCACGTCTGCCAGCCAGGTGACGCATTCTGCTGGACCTTCCCCGGGGGACAACCACACGACTCCGTCGTTCTCCCAATTAAGTTGAAAATCTCTCTCGGGAGTTCCGATCTCGAAGGTATGCACAATCCACAGGCTGTCGCCCGCGGCGAGCCGCAGGACGGCACCGCTCCGGAGGGACCGGATCTCTTCTGGCAAAAGACCGAGTTCCTCTCGAAGCTCAATCAGTATTTGTGTGCGAGGAGATGACCCGGGCGCTAGAAAACCAGTGACACAATGCCAAAGCCCTCGATCAGACTGCACGCTCATGCTCCGTTTAAGTAGGCAGGTGCGGTCGCCGTCCCTGAGGACGCCAGCGACGACCTCCCGCACGAAACTCACTCGGGCCGTCCGCAGCGGAGACATCGCGACCGCCCGAGATCCACCGACATCAGCCGACGAGAATCGCCGCGGAATCGGCTGATCGGTGCACGAAGGGGTTCGCAGATGACTACTTCCCTCATGGGGATTCCAATCATGTGGACGTTGATGTTGATGAAGTCGGTGCGGATGTAACGCTCACGTGTCTCGTTGGTTTTGTCGCTCAACAGCTAACGGGTGGTGCACTCGCTAATTGGTGAATGACGCGCAGCACTCCCCCCTTTTCTAGGAGGACGTTCGAATGTGTCGAGGCACGGATAACAACTTCGTGACCCGCCCCATAAATCAATCAGATTTCCCGCCGTACTTTCAAATGTGTGCAGGAACTACACACGCCGCTACATTTCTGCTCGGCAGCCGAGAAAATTAGTAGTCCCCTAAACACTTTGGAGTTGAACATGGCAAAATATGCCACCATAAACCCAGCGACAGGCGAGCGTCTCGCGGAATTCGATGTCATCACTGACGCAGAGGCGCGTCATCTGACCAATCGCGCCACCGCTGCGTATATCCCATGGAAGGCGACCGAACCCGCCAACCGCACTGCGGTGCTTCGCCGAATGGCCGAACTCCATCGTGAGCGTGCCGAAGAACTAGCGGCCATACTGACGCTGGAAATGGGAAAAACCGCCACCCAGGCCCTGGCTGAAGTCGCCTCCGCTGCGAATATTTATGAGTACTACGCCGACCAAGCCGCAGACTTCATGGCCGATCAACAACTGGCCATCAAGGGTAAAGGCTCGGCTTATGTGCGCACGGAAGCCATAGGCACCCTGGTGGGAATTATGCCGTGGAACTACCCGTATTATCAGGTCGCTCGTTTCGTGGCGCCGAATCTGGCTCTCGGAAACACAATCATCCTGAAACATGCGCGCAACTGCCCGCAATCAGCCCTTGCCATAGAGAAACTTTTTCACGAAGCAGGCCTGCCAGCGGACGTTTACCTGAACGCTTTCGCTTCCGCTGATCAGATTGCCGAGATGATTGCCGATCCTCGCATACAGGGAGTTTCGCTGACGGGCTCGGAGCGCGCGGGTTCGGCCGTCGGTGAAGTAGCGGGGCGCCATATGAAGAAATACGTGCTTGAGCTCGGCGGATCGGATCCGTTTCTCGTTCTCGACGATGCTGACCTTGCCGCCGCTGCCGTCGAGGCCGCTGCGGGCCGCTTCGGAAATTGCGGCCAGGCCTGCACAGCCTCCAAACGCTTCATCGTTGTCGACGCTGTATACGACGCCTTCGTCGCCAAATTCGTTGAGGCAGTGAAGACCTTTGCGATCGGAGACCCCACGCAAAAAGACACTAATTTGGGTCCGATGTCTTCCAGCCAAGCACTGGACGACTTCGCCGAACTCGTGCAGGATGCTGTTGCAAAAGGCGCCACTGTGCTTGCCGGCGGGGCCCGAATCGAATCCCCCGGTTCCTACTACGCTGCCACGCTGCTCGCTGACGTCGATGAGTCAATGCGCGCCTTCCGCGAGGAACTGTTCGGACCCGCCGGCGTCATCTATCGCGTCATGGACGAAGCAGCAGCCATCGAACTCGCGAACAACTCGCCCTTCGGCCTATCTAGCTCCGTCTTCAGCGCGGACACATCGCGCGCCGAGAGGGTCGCAGCCCAGCTGGAAACGGGCATGGTGTGGATCAACGGCATCAGCCGGAGCGCACCCGACCTTCCGTTCGGTGGCGTCAAAGGATCGGGCGTGGGGAGGGAACTCGCTGAGTTCGGCTTCAACGAATTTGCGAATAAGAAGATGGTGCGCATTCCGTAGCGCAGATTTGTGCCAATACAGACGACAGCAGGAAGGCCCCCGCAGCTCGTGCGGGGGCCTTCCTCCTGTCTGCGAATCCTATTTGAAGGCCGCGATACCGGTGATTTCACGCCCCATGATGAGGGACTGAATGAAATCCGTACCCTCATAGGTGTGCACGACCTCCATGTCCGTGACATGTCGCGCCACGTGGTTTTCCAACAGAAGTCCGTTACCCCCCATAAGATCCCGGGCATCTCGGCACAGCGTTCGCGATTTATCGGAGACAAACATTTTGGCCAGGGACGCTTGTTCATTGGTGAGGCGTCCTTCATCCTGGAGCGCACCCGAGCGGAAACAGATGAGCTGCATGGCCGTCAGATCGGCCAACATGTTCGCCAGCTTGTTCTGAACGAGCTGATAGCTCGCAATGGGCTTCCCGAATTGAACACGCTGCAACGTGTACGTGACCGCGGCCTCGTAACAGTACGTGGCATGGCCGAGGGCTTCCCAGGCGACGGTGCTGCGCGTGTTGTTGAGAACTGCGCCAACATCGCGAAAGGAAGTCGACTTCGCCAGCTTGTTCGCCACCGGAATCTTCAAGTCGGTGAATTCGATCTGCGCCTGCTGAATGACGCGCTTGGCGATCTTCCCGGCAATGGCTTCCGCGTGATATCCCTCCGGATAGGACCCGTCGTCCTGCTTTTCCATGATGAATGCCTTCACCTTGTTGTCGGAAACATCCCGCGCCCACAAGATGACCACGTCCGCCACGTGACCAAGTCCGATCCAACGCTTTTCACCGTTCAGGACATAATGGTCGCCTTCAAGGCGGGCGGTCGATTCGAGCGCGACCGAATCTGAACCGTGGTCTGGCTCGGTCAGCCCGAAACACCCGAGCAGCTCTAGCCTGGCCATTCTGGGAAGCCAGCGTTCTTTCTGCTCGTCACTGCCGAGCATATGGATGGTCCCCATTGCTAAGCCCGACTGCACAGCATTGATGGTATTCACGCTGCCGTCTCCACGAGCAAGCTCCATCGCCACCAGACCCGTCTGCAACCGGGTCAATCCAGGACAGCCGTAGCCACTAATGGCCGTGCCAATGATGCCGAGTTCAGCCATTTTTGGAAGTATCTGATACGGGAAGTCCGCGATCTCCCAGTATTCATTGACGATGGGCAAAACTTCCGACTCGACGAAGTTTCGAACCTTCTTGATCAGCTCAAGTTCTTCAGCGCCAAGATAGTCGGCCACTGAATAGAAGTCTGAGTTGACTGCTTCGGTTGCGGTCATTGATGTCATTCTTTCTCTTTGGAGGAATCGATGGATATGGCGCGGATGCTATTGCTCAAGCCAGGCACGAATTGCATCGCCACTGTCATCGAGCCCCGGAGGAGTGAAATCGTAAGTCACGGGCGTGAGTGAGAAAGTGACTGGATTCTTCACGCCGGGCTGAGTCTTCTCACCACGCCCGACGCTGACAATCGGCTCAAGTCCTATGGACTCAGCGAATTGGATTCCCTCGGCGACACTGTTGATCGGCGCACACGGTAGGCCCGCAATGCGAAAGAGACGAAACCATTCGGCCGTCGCCTTGGCGCGTAAGAGGACTTCGATCACAGGGCGAAGCTCATCCCTGTTCATACTGCGATCCTGGTTTGTCAGGAAACGAAGGTCGGTGGATAGCCCCGGCGCCCCAATAAGTTCCGCGAATGCCACGAACTGTCGGTCATTGCCGATGGCCACGATCAAGTTCCCGTCGCTGGTGGGAAAAGGAGAATAGGGATAGATGCTGGGGTGTTCGTTTCCGATCCGCTTTGGAGTAACGCCGGCGATCGCGTAGGCCGCTGTCTGATTGACCATGCTAGAGAGCGCAACCGACATGAGATCCACCTCGACCCGCTGGCCGTCGCCAGTTTTCATCCGGTGTTGCAGGGCCGCCAAGATGGCGATGCACGTGTGCAAACCTGTAAATACGTCAAAGACGGCGAGTCCGGCTCGATATGGAACCGTATCCGCGTCCCCGGTTAGACTCATCAGCCCTGCGGCACCCTGAACCAAAAGGTCATAGCCAGGCAGGTCAGCGCCGCCCGCAGTACCGAACCCCGTCACGGAGGCATATATGACGTCAGGGTTGACCAGCTGGACCCGGTCATAGTCGAGTCCAAACCTCACCAACCCACCCGGTTTGAAATTCTCGACCAGCACGTCGCACTTGGCGGCGAGGGACTTCGCAATAGCCAAATCGTCTTCGTCGCGAAAATCCAGTGCTATGGAGTGTTTGTTTCGATTGATGGACATGTTGTACGTCGAAGCGCCCTCGAAAACGGGTGGCATCCAGGATCGCGTCTCGTCGCCATCAAGACTCTCCACTTTGAGTACGGTGGCTCCCATATCCGCCAGCAGCATGGTGCAGTAGGGAGCAGCCAAAACACGTCCGAAATCAGCAATGACGATACCCGCCAGTGGTCCATCTCCTGATCGTTCAAAAAGCGCTTCGACCGGGTCTGTTTGGTGCGGCATGTGTATTTCTCCCGTCTGCCTAGTTCCACTCTGGGAGCTTGATTAGGCGTTGTCAAATACTTATTACCGGCCTCTTTATTGCAAAATATGTAATAATTGTCCGATGGACGTCAAAGACATCAAAACCTTTATCGCGGTTGCCGAAGAACTCCACTTTGGGCGGGCCGCGGAGCGTCTCCACATGGCCCAGCCTCCCGTGAGTCGCACAATCCGTGCGCTCGAGGAGGAACTCGGCGTGGCCTTATTCGTGCGAGACACGCGCAATGTCCGACTCACCAATGCCGGTCAGCAGTTCATCCAGCCGGCACGCGATATTCTTGAGTCCTTTCGGCGCGCAACTCGCATTGCTCGGGCTGCAGACCGCGGCGAAACCGGCTTGGTGAGAATGGCCTATGCAGGCGCATCCACCCAGGTCATGGTCGGACTTCTCGCGCATGAATCCCGCGCGAAACTACCGGGAATAGTTTTGGAGTTGCACAGCCAAAACTTTGCAGACCCGGCCATGTCACGTGTGCTCAATGGAGAGGTTGATATTGCGCTGGGTCGGTGGGATTCCATCCCAACGGGAATTTCGACGCGACAGTTGGCTCGTGAGGACCTCGTTCTAGCCGTTCCGGCCAGCCATCCCCTCGCCAGTCGCACATCGGCAACCATTCGAGACTTCTCAGCCGAGCAGTTCATACGGCTGACCGCGCACCCAGGTTCTGTGCTCGGCGATCGATTCCGTCGGATCTGCCACTCGGCCGGTTTCGAGCCCGATGTCGTTCAAGTGGCCCCCGATACTTGGACTGCCATCTCACTCGTGGCAGCGGGCGTTGGCTGCACCCTGACGGTCTCAACAGTAGCCATGAACATCAACGATCCCGGCGTTCGATTCATCCGCATGACCGATTCCTACTTGCCCGTCGAGCTCAAGATGGCTTGGATAGCGAGACCGGACAATGAGGCGGTTGAAGCTGTGCTTCGGCTATCGGAAACCATTTTGCCATCTCCCGCAGGTTGACCGCTTGAAACCGAGCAGCCGAACGCGGTAGTTCTGCGTCGGCGTGCAGCCACGGGAAGACTTAGCCGAGTTTCGACTCGTCACCGAGTTGATAGTAGTTGCGAGCACGGTAGACCAGTGGCTGATGGTCCGCGGAGGCCGAGGATGATTCGATCTGAAGAACGAAAAGGGCGCTACTGCCCACCTCGACTCGATTAATGAGCGTGCCCTGGGCCCACGTGGCAACCTCCGTGATCAAGGGCTCGCCGGTACCGAGTTCCGAGTAGGGCAGGTCGGCGAAACGATCGATTCCCGACGTTGCGAAACGGTCTGCGAGTGCGCGGTCCTTATTGCTCAGAAAGTGAACCACAGCGGACTTTGCCTCGACCACGATAGGCCAGCTGGATGAGGTCTTGTTTATGCTGAAAACGAGAAGGGGTGGAACAGCCGACACGGAGATAACTGAGGTGGCCGTGAACCCTGCCGGTCGAGCCCCGCCGACTGTGATGACAGCAACACCACCGGGATGATTACCAAAGAGCGCCTTGTATTCGTCAAGCGAAATGGAGCGGTGACTCTTGCCTTCGCTGGTGACCGATGTGGGGCACATAGTTCCTCCTAAAGAAGTGTTCTCTGTCGAGCTGGTTGGATTCTCCGCCATTTTGGGGATCACCGTGAAATGAAACGGGTGTGCTGCACGCTTGCGCCCAGCACACCCGTCGGATCGATTTGCTAGACCTTTGCCAGACTGCTCGCTTTTTCCATGCTGTTGATCTTGGGCAGAACCTCATTGGCGAGGAGCGTCATGGTCTGACGCTCTCCGGCCTCATTCGCACCTTCTCCATCCATCACGGAAAGCAGGAGTGTGCCGAAGTTGCCGCTCTTCTCGCGCATTGCCTGAATCTTCTGGGCCACAGTGTCGGGCGAGCCATAGATCACGATGTCCTTGACGAGGTCACTGACCTTGACATCGGCATCTGCCATATTCGGGTCAGTCTTCATGACGGCGGTGTAGTTGGCCGCGACAAGTACCTTCCAGAGGTAGTCAAGGTAGAAGAAGTTTCCACCGTCCGGGTTCAGGGCAGCTTCCTCGGCCTCGGCGTCAGTTTCACGAATGACGATGTTGCGCGCTACACGCCACTCGTCACCGGTGGGTTCCTTACCGACGGATTCGCAGCCCTCGAGGTACTTCTGCCAGTGACTGGCCACAACGGCTTCGCCACAGAAGTTGGCCGACATGGGCGACCATCCGCGTTCGACGGCGACCTTAATGCTTCCGGAATACGGGGACATAGCGGTGGAGAAGATGGGCGGGTTCGGCTTCTGGAACGGCTTGAGCATGGTGCCCACGTTGAGTTCGGGGATAACCATGTCCTTGAGACCGAAGTCATAGTTCTCGGTCTTGTACTTGTACGGGGGGTTGCTCTTCCAAATATCGAGAATGATGTCGATGGCCTCGTACATTTTCTTTCCGCGCATTTCATTGTCCAGCACGTCAAAAAGTTCCATATCGCTGGCGAGGCCACCGGGCCCAATGCCGAAGTTGAAACGGCCCTTAGACATGTGGTCGAACTGGGCAACTTCACCCGCAACCAATGCGGGGTGGTGGTTTGGGAGTGCGACGACACCCGTACCGAGCCGAATGTTCTTGGTGCGGTGAATCAGTGACGCCAAGAAGATGAGCGGCGAGGCGATGGGCTCGTTCGTGCAAGAAATATGTTCGCCGATGAAGACTTCCTCGTAGCCGAGCTGATCAGCGAGAATGATGCGTTCCGCAACCTCATCATAGGTCTCACTCTGCGGGCGGTGTCCTGGGTGCATCGGCATACCGAATAGACCAATTTTCATGCGATTCTCCTTTGAATATGTTGATGCGTGGGGAGTAGAAAAGTTTTTAAGCGGGCTAGGCCTGGTGCAAGTCAGTTAGACGAGAACCATGCCGCCGTCGATCATGATGATCTGCCCGGTCATGTAGTCGGAATCAGACGAAGCGAGGAAGAGCGCAGTACCGATCACATCTTCAGCGACGCCTGTACGACCAACGAGGTTGGCGCCGGCGAATGCACCGAAGGCATCGCCCGGCTTTTCAGCACTACCGATCTCGACCAGATCCAGGTCCAGCTTTTTCCAGAGGGGAGTATCAACAACACCGGGCGCAAATGCGTTGCTCGTGATGTTGTGCTCAGACAATGCATGAGCCGCGGACTGGTTCAGTGCGTTCACGCCGAACTTGCTCGCGCAGTATGCCGAGAAGTCCGGATAGCCCTGGCGGCCGGCGATGGACGACACGAGCACCAGCTTTCCGCCGTGACCCTGCTTGATCATCTGCTTGGCCGATTCTTGCTGGCAGATCAGGGTCCCGAGGGTGTTGACCTCGATGGTGTTGAGAAAATTCTCCTCAGTGGTATCAAGAAAATGTGACGGCTTAATGATCCCCGCGATATTGAATAGAACGTCCAACTTGCCAAAATTCTCCACCGCCGCAGCTACGGCAGCAGCCACTTCAGCTCTCTTCGTCACGTTGCCCTGCACCGCAATAGCGTTCCCGCCAGCAGCGACGATTGCGTCTCGGGTGGCCTGCGCCGCCTCCAAGTTCATGTCCACGACCGTCAAATCAGCGCCTTCTTTGGCGCAAGCAATGGCGATTACACGCCCCATTCCACTGCCACCGCCAGTCAAAAGAATGCTGCGACCCTCTACGCGACCCGACATGCCACCAACTCCATTCATGATTTAGGTAGACGGGCCAGCGTGCAGCTGATGTGCTGCTTCTAGCAACGCCTCGTTGCGAATTTCTCACTACATCGGAGCCAGAGGAACACCGTTCCAGGCCACAAATAGCTTCTACGTCCAATCATGAACACCTGCGGAGAGCGCGATGCCTTGGTGTGCAAAGTCTGCACATTCGCAATGCCGCCCGGTCCGTCAGCCGGCCCGGTCGTGCATATCTGGGATCAATACGGGCGCGAAAAAGTTACGAACAGATGCAACAAGGAAACCGCGTCAGTCCCGAGCGCGTATTAGCGGACCGTCGGCCGGCTCCCGACCTGCGTCGTGCGGACCTGCGTCGTGCGGACCTGCGCAGCGAGACTGTCCCCCGTCCCACCGCTAGCGAAGCGTTGAACGTCCCCCTCGATTCCGTTGCGGTCGTTGAGGGCGGGCACTGGCTCATACATGTGTTCATGCACGCCGCGATATACGACCACCTCGCTGGTCGTGAGTCGGGAATGAGAGCCGTACTCGAGGAGGCGTTCTATCCCGGGACCCGCCCTTAATCGAGGACACTCTAAATCACTCGAACCGAGTCGACCCCGTTGTGCACCAGCGCTCACAGTAAGCAGTTTTTCGGAATAAACGTTGGATAAACGTTCACTGCACCAGGTCTCGCGTCATCCGTGCGGATAGGAAACCCCTGATCAAACTAAAGTTCCATATCTGGACCGAGATTGGAACCTAGAACCAAAGCGAATCTCGTCAAATTTTGCCCATTCAACCGCGAACAGAAGCCCTGATGAACATCCATTTTCAAGCGGATTCCGGGATTCGAACCCAAGATCACTTGACCAATTATCAAATCCTGACGATTCTCGGCTAGCAAAAACCCTGATCAGATCTAATTTACAGTAGGGCGGGTGGGACTTGAACCCACGACCGACGGTTTGCGCCACGGCTTCTTGGGACCGGATCGATTGCGGCCTAATACCTCGGGTGATTTCGACTTCTCTCGACCTGATCAGGAGCTTCTTGCGTGAGATGTCGTTACCATTATTTCAACACCTCGGCCCGTCTCGGTGAGTCTTGAGGCAATAAACGTTGAATAAACGTGAGTGAGTCAAATCTCCGTCCGCTTCGGGACCCCTCCAGACCTTTTCGCCGGCAGAATTCGATGAGTTGACCGTTCCCTTCTCCGTGCGCCCGGCATGCCGCCCTATCGGCCCGCAGTTATTCCGATTCCAACTCCCGCTGCCATATCGTCCAGCCGTCCCCTTTGCCGTAAGTCGTGGCGGCAGCTCACGGATGGCGGTTGACGTGACATGCCCTGTTTCCGATCGGCATCGGTCGTGCCGCCATTCTGGCACCGCCACCCCGAGCTCGTCTGGAGGCTCTCCTCGTTGCACCTGCACTGGCTCGGCGCCTACGACCCCAACCAGCACGACTCAGCCCCGTTCGGCTGGCACCGCGACTTCGCGGACGCCCGCCAGCGGTTCAGCGGCTGGGTAGCGATGTCGGGGACGCGCCTGGAACGCGACCGGCCAACGCGACGTGAACTTCGTCGTGGCCAGGCGGCGTGAGGGGTAGACCACCCGACGCGGCTCATGTTCGGCGGAGCAGAGGGTGATTCATGCTCGTGAGTCAGCAGGATTCGAGACGATGCTCGACTCTGCTTTGTCGGTGATTCGATATCGAGAATCACGCGGTTGCCATTACCGATCGGGAGAACTGTTTCAGATTAAAGGCTGGGCCGGTGACTTCTGCGACTGTCAGGCGTCCGCACGCCGCGTCGGGCGCGAGAATGCGACGTGCTGCCACGTGGTCTGCCGCCCGATTGACTGATTCCACGGCCACGAGTCGGTCGCTTCGAAACAATAGAACTGAAAACTGCGCCTCGTCCGGGTTGCCGAGCATGACCTCGACATCTCCGGGGGCCGCTAGGCCGGCGATCTGCAAGCGGATGCCACCCTGTACGCTCCAAAACCACGGCACCGCTTCATAAGCGGATCCGCGTCCACACAAAACCCGCGCTAAAGTTCGGGCATGCTCCGTCGCGTTCTGAACTGACTCCAATCTCACCCGATCCCCCGTTGCCGCCATCGGGTAACTCGCGCAATCCCCCACAGCAAATATGGCGGGGTCACTCGTGGCGAGCATCTCGTCAACGCTGATTCCGTTATCTATTTCGAGACCGGCCGCTCGCGCCAAGCCGTCGGCCGGAGTCACCCCGACCCCCACCACGACGAGATCGGCGGGAATGCTCTTTCCACTCGCCGTTCGAACTCCGGTGACCACAGAGGCATCCCCGACAAGGGATTCCACTGCCTCTCCCAGCAGCAGTTCAATCCCGCGTGAGCGGTGTGCCGCAGCGAAATAGTTACCGGTAGTAGCCGACAGCGCCCGCTTCATGGGACGGTCGTTGAACTCGATAACCGTCACGGCACATCCACTCGCCCGAGCAACGGCAGCAAACTCGAGTCCGATGAATCCAGCGCCGATGACGACGACTTGATCGGCTTGGCGCAGTCGTCTGCGCAGCTCCTCCGCATCGGTGAGAGTCTTCAAGCCAATGACGCCGCCGAGGTCGGCACCTGGCACGGTGAGCGCACGGTTTGTCGCGCCGGTCGCGAACACGAGGCGACGGTAGCCGAAACGGCTTTCATCGGTGAGCACGAGCTCACGGGCGACACGGTCGACGGATGAGACAGCACGCCCGGGCCGAAAATCCACCTCCATATCGACGAGGAACCCCGGCCCGCGCAACATCACGCCGTGCTCCGCAGAGTTTTCGGTCGACGCAGGATCAGCCGCCATGAACTCCTTGGAGAGCGGCGGACGCTGGTAGGGCACGCCAAGCTGCGCTTCAAAGAGCGCGATCGCGCCAGAAAAGCCTTCAGCTCGCAACGAATCAACCAGCTGAATACCGGCGTGGCCGGCCCCGATCACAACGATATCCGCCACAGTCGAAGTGGACGTTACCATCAGGGCTACACCTGCGTCGACGGCAGGGTGACGACGATCTCGTCCAGACCGGCACCGCCGACGAGAATCTGACAACCCAGTCGGCTCCGCACGTCATCGCGATCCGCCGCGGTGCAGTCGAGCATCTCAGCCTCATCATCCCCGATCGGCACGAGCCGGTCGAGGTAACGATCATCAACGTAAACATGGCAGGTGGCACACATGGCTTGGCCGCCGCACTCGCCCACGATCCCGTCGATTCCGTTTTCAATGGCAGCCCGCATCACGGTCACAGGCGCATCCTGATCCACCGTCTGTGGCGTGCCCGAAGCATTCAGATAAATGATTTTCGCCATGCTCGTCCCCCTAGACGTTCCATGCGACGGGCAGATTAAGCAGTCCACGAAAGACCCACCCAGTGATTCTGGCCTCCGCTTCCGGATCGAACCGGAGCCCCGGTAGTCGTTCCAACAACAGTGGGAGCGCAATTTGCGCAACTTGGGCTTTAGCGACCCAGGCACCCGCACAGTAATGTGCGCCCCCGCCGAATGCCAGATGAGGTTTGCGAGGCCTATTAATGTCAAATTCGGCAGCGTGTTCAAACTCAGCTTCGTCGCGGTTGGCCGAACCGATAACAACACCGAGCCGTGCGCCGGCTGGTAGCAGCACACCACCCAGTTCAACCTCCCGCGTCGTCTGTCGAGAGTACATCCCGATCGGAGCGATCCAGCGGATGGCCTCATCGAACACGATGGGAGTGAGCGTGGGGTCATCCAATACCTGCTCCAGCTGGTTCGGTCGCTGCAACAACGCCCAAAGTGCAACACCGAGCACGTCACGGGGTTCGTTGAGTCCACCACCAATGGTCATTTTCATGTTTGCGCGAATCGCATCGATCCCCAAGGAATCCTGCATGTTGGCTAGACCGGAAAGTATCGAACTGTTCGGATGCTCCCGAAAGTACGGCATCATCTCGTCGATCGCGATATCCACCTCATCCGACGACCGCTTCGACAAGGCCCACACCTCGGCGTCGTCGGCATAGTTGCCAGTGCCATTGATCATGGTTTGCGACCAGCGCTGCATGTCCTGCTGGGACGCATTGTCGAAACCCATCACGGCACGGAGATTGTCGGCCGCGTACGGCGCGGCAAACAATCCGATCAGGTCTGCACCGGGACCGGTGGCCAGCACGTCAGCGAGATATCTTTCGGCGTTGGCCTGAAAAATCGCCTGCCAGGTCTCCTTGATTGCTTTCGGCCGTAGGCTCGAACCATACGATGCGCGTTCGCGGGCATGCTCCGGATCGTCA
>Ga0314774_1001092_pt1 | contig 18567 bp, 13 predicted proteins | sample MetaGCBIA2018_FD_204515 | JGI IMG/M metagenome (GOLD analysis project Ga0314774, IMG submission 204515) | Cryopeg brine microbial communities from Beaufort Sea near Barrow, Alaska, United States - CBIA 2018 | ecosystem: Environmental > Aquatic > Marine > Coastal | place: USA: Alaska | collected...
TCCTGGGCATCTCATTATTAGATAAAACCCCTATAAATGAGCTATTTATAAATATAGATTTCAATAATGTCAAAGAACTTGATTATAATCAACTGACCCTCAGTCTATTTTAACTGGACAGTTATGAGTGCATATATGAAATCAATCTTTATGCCATACTTTTAAAATACTAACTATCAATACATTGAAATATATTCAATAACCATTACAATTAAAAAACCCCGAATATCTAATGATATCCGGGGTTAATACTATAAAATCAGATGTTCCTTAGTGCTCATTGAGACCAAAATCTGGATACGCCTTCATACCATGTTCATGCCTATCAAGACCTTCCAACTCTTCTATTTCAGAAACGCGAAGTCCCATGGTAGCTTTCAGGATGCTAAGAATAATAAACGCACTGATGGAACAGAAAGCACCTACTATACCTACTCCCGCAAGCTGAACCAAAAATTGGTCTATACCTGCCATCGCACCAAAAATACCAACGGCAAGTGTTCCCCAGATACCACAAATTAAATGTACTGCAACAGCTCCTACAGGATCATCAAGCTTAAGTCTGTCAACTAGTGCAACACCAAATACAATAACAATACCGGCAATCACGCCAATAAGCACAGCATCATTAGGTGTCATCTGGTCTGCACCTGCGGTAATACCAACAAGACCTCCAAGAATACCATTTAAAAACATGGTAAGATCGTAGTTCTTATATAGTAAAGTAGAAACTAGAAATGCAGAAATACCACCTGAAGCCGCCGCAAGCGAAGTTGTGACAAGTACCAGAGAAGTCGTTGCAGGATCTGCAGAAAGTACAGAACCACCGTTAAAACCAAACCAACCCAACCATAGAATCAACACCCCGGCAGTAGCAAAGGGAATACTGTGACCAGGAATAGCATTTGGCTTTCCTTGCTCATCAAATTTACCAATGCGCGCTCCCAGTAAGTAAATGGCTATCAACGCAGCCCATCCTCCCACAGAATGTACAAGGGTAGAACCGGCAAAGTCATAAAAACCTTCGGCATCACCATAAGACATTGAAGAAAGGAAACCGCCTCCCCATTGCCAAGAGCCAGCTATAGGATAAACCAGACCTACATATATGACCGTAAATATCATGAACGCCCCTAATTTAACACGCTCTGCCACTGCACCAGAAACAATAGTGGCCGCAGTTGCCGCAAACATTCCCTGAAAGAGAAAGTCTGTCCACCAGGTGTAGCCGCCGTTGGCGTATTCCGCTGTCACCCCATTTTCAGGAGGGTTAATACCAAAACCGGCAAAGTCCAAGATTCCTGCAGATCCTTCGGCAAAGCCGGGATACATAAGGTTAAAGCCGCCTATGTAATACATTAATAAGCCTGTACAGAGAATAAAAAGATTTTTGAACAGTATATTGATTGTATTTTTTTCACGGGTAAGCCCTATTTCTAGTAATGAGAAGCCCAAGTGCATAAAAAACACGAGCCCTGTACAGATCATCATCCATACATTGTTTGCGGTAAATAATCCTGCGTCCATAAGTTATTGGTTATAAAAATTGATTGGTCAGTTTTTTATTTGAGCGTTTCCCCACCCTTGTTTCCGGTGCGGATGCGGTAGGCCTCTTGAACTTCTGAGACAAATATTTTACCGTCTCCCACTTCGCCGGTACGACCGGCGGCCAGTATGGCCTCAATGGCTGGTTTTTCAAAGTCGTCGTTTACTACAATAGAGAGGTAACGACGCTGTATATCGCTTGTACTATAGCTTACACCACGGTACACGCTTCCTTCCTTTTCATTGCCCAGTCCGGTAACGTCCCAGTAGGAAAAGAAGTTAACCCCTTTCTCATGCAATGCTTTTCTTACAGCTGAAAATTTTGATTTACGAATGATTGCTTCGATTTTCTTCATAATAATTATGTTATTTTGTTAAATTAAAACGAATATACGGCTGCAAGCACAAATGACCCAAGACTTTTCTGTGATTCTAGGTCACGATCAAAAAATGCATCCTCACTGGCAGTATCCAACCGAAGCTCTGGAATAAGGGTAAGATCACCACCTATAGTTACGTTTCCAGAGAGCGTAACAGCAAATACATTGGCGTCACCATCATCATAAAAATCTGGATTTCCTATTTGATCAATAGCGCCAAATGCTCCAAACTCGCTGAAATATTCGGGTCTAACACCCAATTTAAAAGTATTACTCAAGGCCAGTTGTGCATAAAGTGCAAAACCGTAAAAGCCGACTTTATCATAATCGCTTTCATTAGGTAAGGAGGTAGTATTATAGGTGGTATTAAATCCTAAATAAAAGGAATCGGTAAGGTCGTAACCGGTGGTAAGGTCAATCTGAAAAAGGGTGCCGTTGTTTTCAGGCTGGTTTTGATCTTCATAATCACCATCCTGATCGCCCACAAGAACATTTAAAAAAGTACTCCCAGCGCCAGAGGTGTAGCCTAACTGACCGCCAAAACTGTAGCTTCCGTTAGGATTGAATTCAGTAAAATCTGTCGCGTTCATAACGGCGAGTATCGCGCTCCAGTTGTCGTCAAAGGCAAAATCTGCCTTTAAACCAGTGTGGGAGAATGGCCCATAAGAGAACATATAGGAAGTAGAATAGTTAAAATTGGCAACGGGAGAAATGACTTCATAGCCTAAGAAAGTGTTCCAATTTCCGACGGTAAGCGTCACGCTTTCGCTCACATTCCAATACATATAGAGTTGATTTACAATAGAGGAGTTTCCGGTTGAATTGAAAACGGCATCCACACCGCGCGAACCAAAAACCAGATCTGCGACCGCACCCACTTTTTCTCCTTCATAGCTTAATATAGTATTGACCATACCCAATGCAAAACCAGGACGGTTTGCAAAAGAACTGCCCGGTGCCATATAAAGACCGTTCCCATCTGGATCCGAAAATTTATTAATAGAATTGATATTGGCACGATAATAAGCATCTACCGATCCCGAAAATTGAAGTTTGGAGAACCAAGTATTTTCTTGATCTTCTTGAGCAAATAACATCGTAGAGCAAAATAGCCCCAACAGTAAAGTAATTTTTCTCATATGTAAAAGTTGAAATTAATAAAAACAGTGAACTGCTAAACTAATTAATTATTCAATTCTACCACTAAAAATATAGGGTCAAAATTTAATTATTACATTTAAATCAGTAAGACACCCCAAATTTTATGGGGTAGTCAGTCCAAAATAATTTAAAAACCTTAAAATTATCATATCACAAATAGCTTTTTCTCCTATTCTTCGAATTTTCACATCAGAAGAGGTTAAAAAACCATTTATTTTCCTTTTTATTGTTAATTTATCAGAACTTGAAAATGGTAGTATTTCTAGGTAAATCATATTTTTACTAAAATCGGGCTGATAATATGATAAAATAAATATGTTAATTTTAAATTAAAACTGTTTTATATCGATAATTTTATAAATTATGAAATAATAAAAAACACTGCGTCTAATTGTATTGGGAATTCAGATTTATGAATAGCTTTATAGTTAGTTGATACCATAAATTGCATAGTTATGAAAGAAAAACAAGGATTGTATTCCCCCGAATTTGAACATGAAAATTGTGGTGCGGGATTTATATGTAGCCTAGAGGGAAATAAGTCTAATGATATTATACACAACGCACTTGAAATACTTGAGAAATTAGAGCACCGGGGAGCCGTTAGTAGTGATGGCAAAACTGGCGATGGGGCCGGTATACTTATAGACATCCCTCACGATTTTTTTGTCGAAAAATGCGATTTTGAACTTCCCGACGCACGGGAGTATGCTATGGGGAACGTATTTCTTCCCAGAAAAGAGAATCAAAGGGAATATTGCAAAGCTATTTTTGAAGAACAAATAGTTGCCAAAGGATTGAGACTGCTGGGATGGAGAAAAGTACCGGTAGATGCCGGTTTTCTTGGAGCCATTGCAGCAGAAGTAGAGCCATATATCGAGCAAATCTTCATCGGCAAGCCAGAAGGGGGCATGGAAGAAAGGCAGTTTCAGGTTAAATTGTTTGCAGCGCGCAAAGTAGCTGAGCATACTATATTGAACAGCAAACTTTCAGAGCGTTCTTATTTTTACCTTCCCAGCCTTTCTACAAAGACACTTATATTTAAGGGGCTATTAATGCCAGAGGATATAAAATATTATTACACTGATCTGCTTGATGTAAAGTTGACCACGCGTCTTGCACTTGTACATCAGCGCTTTTCGACCAACACATTTCCCACCTGGGACTTGGCACAGCCTTTTAGATATATGTGCCATAATGGTGAGATCAACACGCTGCGCGGAAATATACGCCGTATGCGCAGCCGTGAAGAATTGCTGCAGAGTGATCTGTTTCCAGAGGATATTAAAGAACTGTTCCCCATTATTTTAAAAGGAAAGTCGGATTCTGCATCTATGGATATGGTGGTAGAGCTGCTTTTAATGTCCGGTCGTTCTTTACCGGAAATTATGATGATGCTGGTGCCAGAGGCTTGGGAGAAGCATCAGGACATGAGTGCTGAGAAGAAAGCTTTCTACGAGTTCAATAGCTGTATTATGGAACCTTGGGACGGGCCGGCTTCCATACCATTTACAGACGGTGATTACATTGGCGCCATTTTAGATCGTAATGGACTGCGACCTTCGCGATATTCAGTAACAAAGACCGGTTTTGTGATCATGTCTTCAGAAACTGGTGTTCTTGAGCTTGATCCTGCTAATGTATCTTATCATGGCCGCTTAGAACCGGGCCGTATGTTTCTCGTTGATATGAATGCGGGTAGAATAATAAATGATGCAGAGATTAAAGAAGAAATCGTTTCACGACATCCTTACCAAAAATGGCTGGCAGAAAAACGCCTCCATTTAAAGGATATTCCTTACAGAAACGAAGATGTAGCAATTGAGAGTACGCCATTGCACTTGCGTAAGAATATTTTTGGTTATACAAAGGAAGATATAGATACGATTATTCTTCCTATGGTAGGCAAAGCGAAAGAGCCACTTGGCTCAATGGGTACAGATACTCCACTTGCCGTATTTTCCAATAGACCACAACTGTTGTACAATTATTTTAAACAGTTATTTGCACAGGTGACCAATCCACCTTTAGATGGTATTCGCGAAGAATTGATAACTGACCTTAGTCTAACTCTTGGAGGTGACGTCAATCTTATGGATATCACGCCAGACTACTGTCAAAAAATACGCATCCAGAATCCAGTAATTTCGAAGGAAGATCTTGATAAGATAAAAAACAATGATTACGAGGAGTTTAGGGTAATCACAATCCCTATGCTTTATGAGATTAAACGTGGGCTGAACGGACTTGAAGCTGCGCTTAAAAATATGATAGCAGAGGCATCTAAGGCCATTGATGATGGCTATACCATCCTTATACTTTCAGACCGTAATGTTAATGAAGAAATGGCGCCTATTCCCGCCTTATTAGCATGTTCTTATATGAATAGTGGTTTGTTCAAATCTGGACAGCGTTCTAAGATGAGCTTTATCATTGAGTCTGCAGAACCACGTGAAGTGCATCATTTTGCTTTATTATTCGGTTATGGCGCAAGTGCCATTAATCCATATATGGTTAATGAAATTATTCAAGAACAGGTAATTGCAGGTAACTTAGAAAGTATCTCTTTTAAGGACGCTGTGGAAAATTATAACAAAGCCGTCGGTAAAGGAGTCGTCAAGGTTATGAATAAAATTGGTATTTCAACCTTAAATTCATATAGAGGGTCTCAATTATTTGAAGCCCTGGGACTTAACTCAAAATTAATCGACAAATATTTTCCTAATACTCCAAGTAGAATTGAAGGGATAGGTCTTTATGAAGTGGAGCAAGAAGTCGCCAAACGTCATGAACATACTTTTAAAGTGCAAGACGTTCCTGGTAATATTGAAATGGAAGTGGGTGGAGAATACCGCTGGCGAAGAAATGGAGAAAAGCACATGTTCAATCCTTTGAGCATATCAAAACTCCAAGAGGCTGTACGCAACAACAATCCATCCACCTATAAAGAATATGCTGAACTGGTGAATGAGCAGTCTAAACAACTCATGACCATACGCGGCTTGTTTGAATTCTCAAATTATGACCCTATACCTATAGAAGAGGTAGAACCTTGGACAGAAATTGTAAAACGTTTTAAAACGGGAGCGATGTCTTATGGTTCTATAAGTAAAGAAGCACATGAAAATCTTGCCGTTGCCATGAACCGTATAGGCGGGAAGAGCAATAGTGGGGAAGGCGGTGAAGACGCTGAGCGATACTATAAAAGCGCAAACGGCGATTGGCGCAATTCTGCAATAAAGCAGGTTGCCTCGGGGCGTTTTGGCGTCACCAGTAATTACCTCACTAGCGCGGCAGAGATTCAGATAAAAATGGCGCAGGGTGCAAAACCTGGTGAAGGCGGACAGTTACCGGGCGAAAAGGTGAATAGATCCATCGCTAAGACCCGTAATAGTACTCCTTATGTTGGTCTTATTTCGCCACCACCACATCATGATATTTATTCCATAGAAGATTTGGCCCAACTTATTTATGACCTAAAATCTGCCAACAGGGAAGCGCGCATCAATGTAAAACTTGTTTCAGAAGTTGGCGTAGGTACTGTTGCTGCTGGTGTAGCGAAGGCGAAGGCAGATGTGATCCTTATTTCTGGCTATGACGGTGGTACGGGCGCGTCGCCACTTACCTCATTGCGCCATTGTGGTCTTCCTTGGGAACTAGGTATTGCCGAAGCACAACAAACACTGGTGATGAATGACCTGCGCAGCAGGATCAGATTAGAATGTGATGGTCAGTTAAAAACGGGGCGTGATGTAGCGGTTGCCTGTTTGCTGGGCGCTGAAGAATTTGGCTTTGCTACCGCTCCGTTAGTAGCTTCAGGTTGTATTATGATGCGTGTATGTCATCTGAATACTTGTCCCGTTGGAATTGCCACACAAAATCCGGATCTTAGGAAAAAGTTTAAGGGGAAACCGGAACACGTTGTAAATTATATGTATTTCATCGCGGAAGAACTGCGAGAGATCATGGCAAAACTTGGTTTTAAAACCGTCGATGAGATGGTAGGCCAAGTACAAAAACTAGATAGGAACAAGGCCATTGAACATTTCAAATCCAATGGGATCGACTTATCGCCCATCCTCCATACCATTCCAAAGCCAGAAGGCGTTGCCATTTATAACACAAAGACCCAAGATCATCATCTTGAAAAATCTATTGACTTTGAGATCATAGAATTGGCGCATACAGCACTTTTCCGTAAAGAAAAAACCGTTCTTGACCTTGAAATCCACAATACCGATAGGGCAGTAGGTGCCATTTTGAGTAATGAAATTTCAAAGATCTATGGAGAACAAGGTTTGCCTGACAATACATTAAAAGTAAACTTTAAAGGTTCAGCTGGACAGAGTTTTGGTGCTTTCGCAACCAAAGGGCTTACATTAAAAATTGATGGAAATGCCAATGATTATATAGGTAAAGGTCTGTCGGGAGCGCGATTGATCGTGAAAATTCCAGAAGAGTCTACTTTTGATGCGCATAAAAACGTCATTATCGGTAACGTTGCGCTATATGGAGCTACAAGTGGGGAAGCCTACTTCAATGGAATTGCCGGGGAACGTTTTTGTGTACGTAACAGTGGCGCACACGCTGTGGTTGAAGGTATTGGCGATCATGGCTGCGAATACATGACCGGCGGGGTTGCCGTGATTCTGGGCACTACCGGAAGAAATTTTGGAGCGGGAATGAGCGGTGGCATCGCCTATATCTATGACGAAGCCGGTACTTTCCGTAAAAACTGCAGTACCAAAGATTTAAATCTGGACCCCGTTACCCTAGAAGAGGACAAGGAACAATTGCACGCACTGATAACGAACCACTACAATTACACGCAGAGCCGCTTGGCGCAAAACATCCTTGAGAAATGGGAAGAGCATTTGCCCAAATTTATCAGGGTGCTTCCGGAAGAATTCCGTTTAGCGCTTATCAGACTTGAAGAAGAAGAAAAATTAATCGATTTAACAGAATAGAAAATGGGTAAAACCACCGGATTTTTAGAATATAAAAGAAAAGTCGAAGCATATAGACCCGTAGAAGATCGCATAAAGAAATTTAAGGAATTCACGGTCCCGCTTGAAGAAAAGGAAATTAAAACGCAGGGGGCACGCTGTATGGATTGCGGCGTCCCATTTTGTCACAGTGGTTGCCCACTGGGCAATCTAATACCAGACTTTAATGATGCTGTGTATAAAGGAAAGTGGGAAGATGCTGCCAGTATTTTGCACGGTACCAATAATTTTCCTGAATTTACGGGTCGCTTGTGTCCTGCGCCTTGCGAGGAGGCGTGCGTATTGGGTATTAATGAAGACCCTGTAACCATTGAGAATATTGAAAAAAATATTGCTGAGAAAGCTTTTAAAAATGGATGGATAAAGCCAAATCCACCAACTAAGCGAACGGGTAAGAAGGTAGCGGTGATTGGTTCAGGCCCTGCGGGTATGGCGACTGCACAGCAACTCAACCGTGCCGGACATATGGTTACCGTATACGAGCGGGATGAAAAAATAGGAGGCCTGCTGCGTTACGGTATTCCTGATTTTAAGATGGAAAAGTCGGTTATTGACCGTAGATTGGCCGTTTTGGAAGAAGAAGGGATCAAATTTATCACGAATGCCAACGTCGGTAAAGATGTAGCCATTGAAGATGTCAAAAATGGGAACGATGCTATTGTACTTTGTGGCGGGGCAACAATAAGACGTGGCCTTAATATTGAGGGAGCAGATTTTAAGGGTGTTTATCAAGCTATGGACTTTCTACCCCAGAATAACAGACGCGTAGATGGCATTGTTTATGAGGGTGAAGATATCAAGGCTACGGGGAAAAAAGTAATTGTAATAGGCGGTGGGGACACTGGCAGTGATTGTATAGGGACTTCCATTAGGCAGGGAGCCGAGAGCGTTCTTAATTTTGAAATTATGGAAAAAGGTACCTCAGAACGCCCAGAGCATCAACCATGGCCGTATTGGCCAATGCGTTTACGCACTACTTCATCACATAAAGAAGGAGCAGAACGTCATTTTAGTATTTCGACCAAAAGATTTGTTAGTGATGATAATGGAAATCTTACCGGTTTAGTCACCACAGAGGTAGAGTGGACCAACAAACCTGGGGAGCGTCCTGAGCTTTCTGAAATTCCCGGCACCGAAAAGACCTGGGATTGCGATATGGTGCTTCTCGCGCTTGGTTTTACAGGAAGCGAACCTACCATTGCAGATCAATTAGGTCTTAAAATGGATGCACGTACCAATATCAAAGCAGACAATCAAAACTATATGACTAATGTTCCTGGGGTTTTCGCCGCGGGAGATACGAGACGTGGTCAGTCGTTAATTGTATGGGCTATTTCGGAAGGACGAGAAGCTGCATATCATATTGATACATATCTTATGGGAAGTTCCAATCTTCCTCAAAAAGGTGAAGGAGATCTTCCTAGAGCATAAATGATAACTATTTTAAAAAAAAAACGGTAACCAAAAGTTACCGTTTTTTTTTATGGGAAAAATTGCTATTTTTCGATTCAAAACACCCAGATTTTAACCAATTAATTTGTGCAGGCCCGCGTGATATCATTTTGAAATAGGCTTTAAATTTCTCTTGTAGAAGTAAAGAATCTACCGGAAACTAAAATGCAGTGGACATATTTAAAGGCTGGCAAGTAATTTATTTGTGGTAAGATCAACTGGAGTATCCAGAATTTCTTCAATTAGTTGATACAGTTCTGGAATAACGGTTTGTGCAAGCGCAGTATTGCTGTTAAAGAGCACGCATATACCCAGATCTTTACTGGGATAGATTGCGATTTCATTCCGGTAGCCGCTTACCGCTCCACCATGATGTATCATGATTTCAACCTCTCCTGTTTTCTTCTCCTTAAACTCATGCAAACGCCATCCGTGCGCATAATGGGAAAAAATATGTCCCGGCCACTGCTGGTAATAATGAGCGCTTCCCATAATTTCAACTTCTGGTTTAAATACCGCTTTCAGTACTGAATTATCGGCAACTTCTGGATTATGGCCCAGTAAAAAACGCATCCATTTGGCCATATCTGCCGCGCTGGCATTTATTCCTCCGGCAGCCACTGCATTAAAATATTTTTGATTGATCTTTCTGGTCTGCCAGCCATGACTGGTTTTATGATGCGGGTATGCAATATTATGGCCTGCCATTAAGGTTTTATAATCTGTAGAGGCATTTTTCATGCCCAGGGGCTGAAAAATGCGTTCTTTTAAAGATAAATTAATGGATTTTCCCGAAGTTTTTTCCATAAGTATTCCCGAGAGCGCAAACATGGCATTTTGATAACTATATATTTCGCCGGGTTCTGAAATGGGTTCGATATTTTTAAAACGTTTAGCAATGTCTTCCAAATCTAAACCTGCCTCAACCAGATTGGTATAACTGTGATACGGGGTGCCTGAACTTTGTGATAATATGTTGGCCAAAGTGATTTTTGAGGTGTTGGCTGCTGAGCCCAACTGAAAGCCATCTACATAATCTTCAACCTTAGAATCCCAATGCAATAAGCCATCATTAACAAACATACCCGCAAGAACACCGGCAAAACCTTTAGAGAGCGACCCAAGTCTAAATACGGTCTGTGCATTGATATTAAGCTTTAATTTGGCTTCACGTTTACCAAAACCCCCTGAAAATAAAATAGAATCACCTTTTACAATACTCACACCGGCACCTGCGATTTCATTTCCGTGCAGCGCATTTTTGAAGTAAGCGTTTACAGCTTCTGCTATTTTCTCCTTTTTTATGGCAAAGATGCGATCGCTTTTCGTTGGTTTCTTAGGAATAATCTCACTGGATGACCATTTACTTGCTTCTAAATCTTTCGGTTTACCAGCGGTGACTGAGGAAAAAATGAGTACTATAAGAAGAATAACTGGCAAAGGTAAAATTTTCAAACGACGCATAAGTGGGTGTTTCGGAGACATTTCTTATTCGGCAAGGCCAAATACTTAAATATTTGTTAAAATAGAACATTTTAAAAAGACTGACAAACTTTTTTTGATATGGTTTTTTAAAGTCTTTGTATTTTATTTGCCTCGTGTAAAACTTAATTCAGGAGCATAAAACTTTTCCAGAGCATTTATTTTCTAAATGTGGCAGTGTAGAAACATGAAATTTATGATATAACAAATAAGAACGCAACCATTCAGCAGATTTTGGGAGACAATTGAAGAAACGGGAACGTACGAGAAAGGCCAACTGGAAAATGAAACCTTTTTTATCAAATTTACCTATCCCGCAAGTAGCCAGTTGTCTGCGGGGCAGTTGTGAAGGTGGCAATACTCGAATATCTGTATTTATAGAAAAACGGACTTTACAAGAACGAATGGGAAGCTTGTGATGGTTTTTTTCTAGAGTACAAAGTGCAAGAAAAAAATGAATCAACTGCCTAGGGGCAAATCCACGTGGTATGATTCTGAAATGAGTTTTAAATTTTGACCCAGAGGATCGGGGAATAAAACCCAATAATGGGATTTAAAATCACTAAATACTAATTAAAAACGGGCATTTTTCAATGAAAAATGCCCGTTTTTAATGATTTTTAAGGGTTCTTAGCTTTGTATTCCGCTTAGTTATTTAGCATAACCGGCATAACCAGCATCATAACCTGCTCACCTTCATCCTGACCATCAACTGGAGTAAGAATACCTGCACGGTTAGGTAATGACATTTTAAGGGAAACATCATTGGCATTCAGGTTATTGAGCATTTCTACCAGAAAACGGGAGTTAAAACCTATCTGCATGTCATCGCCTTGATAATCACAGGTAAGGCGTTCTTCGGCCTTGTTACTATAGTCTACGTCTTCGGCAGATATATTCAGTTCTGCTCCAGCTACTTTCAAACGAATCTGGTGTGTAGTCTTGTTTGAAAATATAGAAACCCGACGTACCGAGTTCAAAAACTGATTACGGTCTATCACAAGTTCGTTAGGATTTTCCTTAGGGATCACCGCTTCATAATTGGGATATTTTCCATCGATAAGACGGCAAAGCAGTTCTACATTGTCAAAAGAAAATTTCGCGTTAGACTCATTATATTCCACAATGATATCATCATCACTTGCTGCGAGAATTCCCTTTAAAAGGGTTAATGGTTTTTTCGGCATAATAAACTCCGCTGTCTGCGTTGCCTGCACATCGGTTCGTGAATATTTAACCAATTTATGTGCGTCTGTTGCTACAAAAGTTAAGCCTTCGGTATCAAATTGAAAAAACACACCGCTCATCACGGGTCGCAGGTCATCATTACCGGCGGCAAAAATAGTATTGCTCACCGCAGTGGCGAGAATAGCAGCAGGGATGGTCACTTTGCTAGGATCGTCAAGTTCAACTGCACTGGGAAATTCTTCACCGCTAGCGTACGCCAGGGCGTATTTACCGTGGTTAGAACTTATCTCGACCGTATTGTTGTCCTCAGCAACAAAAGTAAGTGGCTGCTCTGGGAAAGTTTTCAGTGTATCAAGCAATAAACGGGCGGGAACGGCAATGTTTCCGCTATCTTCAGATTCTACCTTAAGGGTCGCGATCATGGTAGTTTCAAGATCAGAAGCGGAAACTTTAAGTTCGTTGCCTTCCAATTCAAAAAGAAAATTATCCAGAATGGGCAGCGTGTTACTGTTGTTGATCACTCCGCCTAGAACCTGTAATTGCTTGAGAAGATATGAGCTAGATACGATAAATTTCATCAGATGGTATTGTTTTTGGATGTTGGCCCCAACTTTTAAAAGTCAGAAACCACTATTAGAACGTGATAGGAATTATCCTGAAAATGCGCTATTTTGGGTTAAAAATATACAATTATACCCAAAAAATAGCGGGAGTACAAATATATTGTTTAGCCTATTTGTTCGGAAACAAACTTATTAACATCTTCTAGCGGTAGCTGCGTTTTCTAAAGAACCAGAAAACCAACCCAAAAAGCGCTAAAAATGCAAGCGGAATCCCTAAAACCAATACTTGCCACGTATTGCGATCGTTGGCCACACGTTGAACATCTAGTGCTGGCAGGTTTACCGTTTTGCTTCTTATGTTAATAAGACCATTATCGTCAAGCAGGTAATTGACCACGTTGAGCAAAAATTCCTTATTCCCGTACTCTTTAAAAGTGAATTTATCAAAGCCAAGTTCAAGAGGCCGACCCTGTTGATCTATATCGTTTTTGATCAAATCGCCATCTGCCACGATGATCATTTTTGTGGGTTCTTTCGCGCTTTCGCGGAAAGCTTCACCTTTAATATCGAGCGGGAGCACCCTGTTTTTAAAGGCCGAAACAAAATTGCCTTCCAGTAAGACTGCCATATTTTGCGGGCCAGCTGTATACGCTGAAGGATCTGGCTGAAGACTCAGATCGTCAAGCGAAATAGGCGTAGGCACACCTTTAAGTTTAGAAAGGTTTGAACTGTGCAACAATACCGTTTCTGCGATACCATTATCTAGCAGGTCAATCTGGTTTGCATATTCAAAACGCACGGGATTATCCAGATTTGTGGTAATGGGATGTTTTTCATCGCTGGTAACTAGCGGGTAATAAAACCACGGCAATTGTTGATACTCAGAATTGCTTCCCTCACCTGTGGCCAGCATAATGGGTGCAGAATAAAGATCCTCAACAAGCACGGGATTGATTCGTACGCCATATCTAAAGAACATATCGCCCAAGTTAAGATCACGATTTATAGCCACTGCAGTGCCCTCGTTGCTATACAGGCTGTCTGTCTCCATTACTACTTTATCGAGCAGCCACAGGCTTTTACCACCGTTCATGATGTATTGATCCAAAGCGTATTTCTGGGCATCTGTAAATGCTTTTATAGGCTTTGCCGCTACGACAAGATCGAATTTCTGAAGGGCTTTATAGGTATTTTCAGGTGCAATCTGTATGGAATCTAGCGGAAAAGGTGCAATAAAATAACTTTCGCGAAGCGTGGAAAATAAATCGGCAATATAGCGGTCATCGAGTTCGCCGTTACCTTTTAGTACTGCAATGCGCTTACTTTTTGGATTCAGCAGTTTATAAAAAGCGCCAGTAATGGCATACTCAAGATTTTGGGTAGAGCGGCTCACCAGTTCATCTGGAGATGCACCCAGCACTTTTTTTAAGAGCGAAATTTTAACTGTTTTCCCTTTATAGGAAGCGGTTGCCCATGGAAAAATCAATTCTTGTGATACTTTCCCGTTTTCGCGCAGCTGCACCTGCTCTGGGCGCATGCCACGCTGATTAAAATCCTGTGCGACAGTTTCAGCAGAACTGTTTTCGGGCACGGGATTGATAAAATCAAATTGCACATTTGGATTGACCGCTGCATATTCTTCAAGCAACTGCCGGGTTTCGGACTGCAATTTCCTGAAGTCCGGCGGAAGTTCACCAGCAAGAAAAACGTCTATTATCACCGTATTTTCGGCTTTTTTGATGATATTTTTAGACGTTTCCGAAAGGGTATAACGTTTATCCTGCGTAAGATCCCAACGCGTATAAAAGTAACTGGCCAATAGGTTTACACCGGCAAAAACGATCAGGCCTGCGAGTATTGTTTTTATGTATCTGGCAGGTATCAATTATCGTGTAGATTTTAATTTAAGCACAGTAAAAAGCAAAAACAAGGCGGTTAAGCTTGTAAAATAAAGAAGATCGCGGGTATCTAGAACACCACGGGAAATACTGTCAAAATGCGTTCGTAGACTCCATTGCTGAAACATTTCGACGCTTGTAAGCGCATCGAGCCCGTAATATAAAACGAAACAAATGACCACCGCAGTAATAAAAGCAACGACCTGATTCTGGGCAAGGGAAGAGGCAAAAATACCGATTGACGTATAGACCATGGCCAAAAATAAAACCCCAGAATAAGAGCCCAAAACCACACCTGCATCATAATTACCAACGGGATTTGCTAGGCGATCAATGGCATACACGTAGATAAGGGTGGGAATTAATGCAATGATTATGAGGATAAGCGCTCCAAAAAATTTACCGAGCACCAGAGCAGTTTCGCCAAGTGGTTTGGTAAGTAGCAGTTCTAGCGTGCCGCCACGGCGCTCATCGCTGATACTGCGCATGGTGACCGCAGGAATAAGGAATAAAAATAGCCATGGGCAAAGTTGAAAGAACGGAGTTAAATCGGCATAACCATAGTTAAAAACGTTGAATTCCCCCTCAAAAACCCACAGAAATAGCCCAGTCATCAGCAGAAAAATACCAATGACCAGATAACCGATAGTGGAAGCGAAAAAACTGTTGATTTCTTTTTTGAGAATGGCCAGCAATAGGGAAGGGGATTAAAAGTTAGGAGTTTAGAGTTCTGAGTTGTGCTTTGAATGTTGAACGACAGTCAACTGACTTTGCCAACGCTCCACGCCTCGGGTTTATTGCTGAAAAGCACTTTAGTATTTGCCCAAGTCGCCCTAAAAAATTCACTCACTCGATATTTTTCAAGAGCTTCCGCGTTTTCCCAGTGACTATATGTAAAAAACAAATGGGGAGTATTTTTATCTTGGTACAATTCTACAAAATGGCAACCTGCAAAAGCGTTTATTTTCGGCGCAGCCTTTTCAAATAAATCTTGAAAATCGGCTATTTTTTCGGTCTTAAACTCCATTTTTACGATTCTTATAAGCATAATATCAGTCGTACTTTCTGTTGGTTTTTCTGTTGGTTTTTATTCAAAATTGATACTTACCGTATCCCGGTAACCAAGACCAAATAGGGTAGAGGCACTGCCCACCGTACTGGGATTGCTCTTGTAAATGGCCAGTTCTAGATACCCTGAAGAATTGAACAAAGCCAGTTTTTTACCGTCTTCATCCCGTTTTTCCTTTTCAATATCAAAATTTATGGCTTCGCTATATCTGTTGTGAATCTTAGTGAAAGTTGCCGTTCTTGCATTTATTTTAAAAGTTCGGCCTTTGGCCATACTTTCAAATAATTTACGGGTAATATTAGTGATTACGTTACCATAATTATCCACATAGATCACATTGCCCATAATCTGCTTTCCGTCGTTATGAATCACGGGCATAATCCCAGTGATTTCCTTAATTTCTGGAATCGTTTTGCCAATTACACCCAGTGTTCCGCCGCGCGCAATATGACAGGCCACTTTAACAAAAACATCAAGCACGGTAAAATTAGTGCTTAAACGGTCATGAATGTTGATTTCCACCATTTCTTCAGGCACGATATTGCGGGTCATCATCGATATGATCCCGTTATTGGCACAGATAAAAAAATGCCCGTCCAGTTTGACCGCGATGTGTTTATTCTCAGCGTGCCTTTCAGAATCGATACCAATGATATGAATCGTTCCTTCGGGAAAACTTTTATAAGCGTTCTGAATAATGTAAGCGGCCTCAGTAATGTGAAAGGGGGAAACGCTGTGCGAGATATCTATGATGCGCGCGTCTGCAAGTTCACTTAAGATGGCACCTTTTACCGCACCCGTAAAATGATCTTTAAGCCCAAAATCAGTCGTAAGAGTAATAATTGCCATTTGGGGTTTTGTTGATACTTTTAAGGAGGTAGGTAATTTAAAATAGTTACATTTGTTAGGGACAAAATTAAATATAAAAAAATAGTTACTACTATAAAATCATTCGGCTTTTGAACGAACTTATCCTTGAGCTTTCCGAAATTACCCCAAGGGACTTCTTTGGGCAACACAATGTGAACATTGAGCTTATTAAAAAATATTTCCCCAAACTCAAAATCGTAGCCCGCGGTAATTATATCAAGGCTTTCGGAGATGAGACTTTATTAGAGGAATTTGACCGCAGGATGACCATGCTGCTCGATCATTTTGGAAAATATAACAAGCTCGATGAAAATTCTATAGAGCGCGTACTTACCAGCGATAGTAAAAAGGAATATGAAACTTCTGCAGCCAGCGGTGAAGTGCTGGTGCATGGCGTGAGTGGGAAACTCATTAAAGCGCAGACCGCAAACCAGCGCAAAATTGTAGAACTTGCCCACAAAAACGATATGGTTTTTGCCGTAGGACCAGCCGGTACCGGTAAAACATACACGGGGGTTGCCCTTGCCGTAAAAGCATTAAAGGAAAAAGAGGTAAAACGGATCATACTTACACGCCCAGCGGTAGAGGCGGGTGAAAATCTGGGTTTCCTACCGGGTGATCTCAAAGAAAAATTGGATCCATACATGCAGCCGCTCTATGACGCCCTGCGTGATATGATACCCCATGAAAAACTTGAATCCTATATAGAAAAACGAGTGATAGAGATCGCTCCCTTGGCCTTTATGCGTGGACGCACTTTAGATAATGCGTTTGTTATACTTGATGAGGCGCAAAATACCACCCATGCCCAGATGAAAATGTTCTTGACCAGAATGGGGAAAAACGCTAAATTCATGATCACTGGAGATCCCGGTCAGGTAGATTTGCCACGCCGGATTATAAGCGGTCTTAAAGAGGCGCTTCTTATTCTCAAAGATGTAGAGGGAGTGGGTATGGTTTTTCTAGACGATAAGGATGTTATACGGCATAAACTGGTGCGAGAAGTTATCGCCGCCTATAAAGAGATTGAGAATACTAATTAAATCGTATCTGAACGATGGATACTGAACGTGAAAACATAATTACCAAAATTAAAGGGTACTTTAAAAATCAGCCAGTTATTCGGGCTTATTTGTTCGGTTCCTTTGGTCGAGGGCAAGAGTGTTATAATAGTGATGTAGATTTACTTGTGGAACTGGATTATTCGACGCATGTGGGCCTCGAATTTATACAGATGAAACTGGATTTGGAGCATTTGCTAAATAAAAAAGTAGATCTGCTTTCAGCGAATGGCCTTTCAAAATATGTAAAACCTATAATCGATAAGGAGAAAAAACTCATTTATGCAAGATAAATTGGGCGATGAAATACGTTTACGGCATATCTTAGATGCCATTTTAGATATTGAAGAGTTGTTTCAGCTGTAACCTACAATGAATTTGTAAATGATAGAATTGTATATTATTAAAGCATCCTAGCATTCCGACGAACCGCTATTAGCGGATTTCAAAAGACTGTTAATCGTATGATTATCAGTCTTTTTTATTTATTCAGAAACAGCACATACCATTCGCTAAATCCTATAAACAGCGGAATAATTTACAGTAACAGAAATTTGTCTTTAAAATTTATTTAAATAAAATACTGTAAATCAATTATTTATAATAGAAGCTAAAAATGATCGAAAAAACCAATATGGTAAAAATAGGAAGAGCGCATTTTCGGTCATAAGTATCAACCGGGTTACCGCGGAACGGTTTCGGCTGTTTTTCAAAGAGGTTGCAGATTCCCATTCCGACACCTTATAAGATGTACCCTATAGTATTTTTATTGGTCTCAAAACTAGTTAAAACTATGCACTTTAGTGCATTTCGCTTTAGCCTCTAAAAACCTTTACCTTTGTTGGATGGCAGAAGATAGGACTGGAGGGCATACGGTTTCAAGGTTGTCGGT
>Ga0314774_1001094_pt1 | contig 18564 bp, 17 predicted proteins | sample MetaGCBIA2018_FD_204515 | JGI IMG/M metagenome (GOLD analysis project Ga0314774, IMG submission 204515) | Cryopeg brine microbial communities from Beaufort Sea near Barrow, Alaska, United States - CBIA 2018 | ecosystem: Environmental > Aquatic > Marine > Coastal | place: USA: Alaska | collected...
GTTGGTTCCAAAACTTCAAAACCCCAATTGTTATGATGTTGGCCATTCCACTTTCGTTAATTGGAATTATGTTGGGACACTGGATATTAGGCGCATTTTTTACAGCGACTTCATTTATAGGAATGATTGCATTGGCGGGGGTCATGGTCCGAAATTCGGTATTGCTGATAGATTTTATCGAAATTAGACTGGACGACGGGATTCCTTTAAAACAAGCAATTGTTGAGGCAGGAGCCGTGAGATCTACTCCTATTTTACTAACAACAGGAGCCGTGGTAATTGGGGCTTCCATTATATTGTTTGATCCGGTTTTTCAAGGTCTGGCAATTTCATTGGTTGCAGGAGCAATAATATCAACCATACTAACCCTGCTGGTAGTTCCGGTGATCTATTATATTAGCGAGAGAAAGAAATGGGAAACCTCTGAAGAAGATATTAAAAAGGATAAAACCGATAATATTTAACTAAAAAATCTCGTATACCTCCTCTCCGCGGGGAGGTTTGGCGAGGCCAAATAATTATGAAACTACTAGTTATAATCGCAATTAAAGAGTTTGAAAAGAATGTCAAACAAATTTTGAAGAAATCAGGAGTTGAGATATTTTCTTACAGAAACGTAACCGGATATAAGGATGTTTCTGAAGAATCCATAGAAAACAATTGGTTTGCAGGTGAAATGAATGAAAACGAATCGGTTATGTTCTATGCTTTTGTGAAAAAAGAAAGAGTTGATAGTGTTTTTGATAATGTTGATAATTTCAATTCAAATCAAAAGTCTCTATCAAACATTCATATAGCCGTTTTAAACATTGAAAAATACAATAATAAATAATATGATAAACAGAATAGTAAGAGGAATAGCCGGAAGTTTTATTTTAATTAGCCTGATATTGGCCGTGTATGTCAATATAAATTGGCTTTGGTTTACAGCATTTGTCGGTGTCAATTTATTGCAATCTTCGTTTACAAAATGGTGCCTGATGGATAAAATTGTGGCCAAGCTGCTGGGTGCTAAAAAATAATATGTTTTGACCTAAAGAGAAATACCTGTAATAATAAGCCTTGAAGCGAGATGGACTTTAGTCTCTATTTTTCTAGGTTGAGTTTTTTCATCACCTGACTAAAAAAACGGGTGTATTGAATAGGATTGTAGCTAAGAATAATAAAAACCCATTTCTAGATAGAAATGGGTTTTTATTTTATAAAATCTGAAGTAAATTTTTCTATTGCAATACGGGCAAACTAATTGAATGTATGTGGAAAACATGTTTTTCCAATTCCTCTTTCATTTTGTTTCTGTAATTCTCCGATTCCTCTTTCATTTCTTTTACAAGAGTATCATAGTATCCAATTCCGCTCAATAAATTACTTTTAAACTCCTCAAAATATTTTAATTTTCGCCCGTTTATTGTTTCTACCGAGTCTTCAATTTCATTTTTTAAATAATCTACGTAAATCCCCAACTCTTTAACAAACATGTTCGGTCTGTAAGTATCGTTCAGCAAGTTTATTTTTCCATAGATATGACCTACCATTTCAGAAAGGGTAGATTTTTTGGAAAAATAAGCCAAATTAGGTCCCGGACATACCGAAACGCTATCGCCATCGGCAGTTCTTAAAAGACCGAGGTTTATATAAGGAGTTGTTACCAAACCGGTGCAAATACAAGATTTTTCGGTGATCTTATTGTATTCCCTGCTGTGTTGTTCCTCCGAAATATCTTTTTTAGCATCAAGTTCTTTTATTTTTGCTTTCTGATATTGGCGGGAAGCAAGACAAATAGGCTTATCGGAAAATTCTTTGTTAAATAATTTTAAAAATTGACTTGGGCAGGAACTTCCCGGTCTACCTTTTTCTATTTTGGCATCCCTTTCCAAATCCTTTGAGGAATCCTTCAAGGCGTTAAAGGGAATACCCATAGGGGAAGTATGACTCAAATACAATTCTTCTTTTCCTGCATTTAAAAGTTTTTCTAAAGTATTATCATCGACATTAACCGCTTCAGGTACGAGCAAAAATGGGGTTCCCCATCCTATACTGTCAAGGTTGTAATAATCCAATAAAAAGTTGTGTTCTTTAACGGTTCCAACCCCGCCCTGAGCGGTAATCTTTAAGTCTAAAGGCTTGCTTAATGTAGGCCTTCCGGAAAGCGAAAGCGCGTCGTTTAGGATTCCGTGAACTTCCTGAATTAATTTAGATTTATTTTGTTTAAATTCTTCTAAGATCGGACCCATTAAGAATCCGTTGGTTGCAAAGGCGTGCCCCCCACAATTTAATCCGGATTCGATTCGGTATTCTGAGATCCAAATCCCTTTCTTTGCCAGGAATTTTCCCTGCACCAATGCCGAACGGTAATCACTGACCTTTAATATTATTTTTTTGCCGAGTTTTCCATTCATATCGGGAAAAAAATCATCAAAATTGGATATATAACTGTACAATCTTGGGCTTAACCCAGCTGAAAGGACTAATCCTGAATGGTTTAGATCAGAGTTTGCATAACCTCTTACCGCAGCGTGCGCATCATTGAATTCTATAGGTAATTTTTCACCTTTTTTGGTGTAATTATCCTTATCAATTTTGGTCATAATGTTTACATCAATAGAACCAAGAACCAAATTTTCCTTTAATTCTTTTTGAAGAGAAGCTTTTGCTTTTTCATCTTTTTCCTCCTGCATTACCAGGTATGCTCTTTTAAGCTGAGAAGAATCGGCAAGCATATCAAAGTACTTCGTCAAATTACTTCCTGCGTCAAAGGACTCTTTTTTAAGGTTTTTAAAGTTATTTGAGACAATTAAATTGATAAGATTAAGATAAGCAGTCAATCGTTTTGCCCTGTAATCTTCTTCGTTTTTATCTATTTCTGTATAAGGCAGATTGTATTTTTTGCAATAAAAATCCCTCATTCTCTCAGCTAATCCATCATCTACCAATGATATAACTGACGAAATTCCGAAATGAGACACCTTTACCGGCGTGTCTATTGTAAATCCAACTCCCATAACGGGGATGTGAAAACTATGTGCTTCTACCATATTAATAATTAGTAAGATTATTATTTCTTTTTCCTATGCAAAGATAGTTATCTTTTATAGTGGTTATTCTGAAATACAAATTTTATTTTTAATCGTTTTAAATAAACAGCTTCTTCTCAAATGATTTTCAATTAAAAAGATAGTTTTTTAAATCAAAGTTTATCTTTGACTTGGCTATTTTTCTCCAGTAATCAAAAGGAACTAATTGAAAAATGAGTTATCAGCTGATGGCAAAACTATCTTTTTTCTTAAACTAAATAATGTTAAAGTAGCTTTATATGGACCAAAAATGATATTTATCATCTTAATCAATGCTCAAAACAATACTTACATTTACTTTTAGATCTTTTAATCAAACACAATAAACTTTGAATTCAATACTCAAATCAGATTTTCTTATAATTGGTTCCGGAATTGCCGGGCTAAGCTATGCTTTTAAGGTTGCGGAACATTTTAGACTTAAAAACGAAAAAATTTCCATTACCATTATCACCAAAGCAAATGAGGAGGAAGGCAACACAAAATATGCGCAAGGTGGAATTGCTGCTGTGACAAAATCTACCGATTCTTTTGAAAATCACATTAAGGACACCTTGATTGCCGGAGATGGTCTGTGTGATGAGAGGGTAGTTAGAATTGTGGTTGAAGAGGCGCCGGAACGAATTCAGGAGTTAATAGCCTGGGGAACAAATTTTGATAAAAACCAGCAGGGAGAATATGATCTGGCAAAAGAAGGAGGTCATTCAGACAGCCGGATATTGCATTATAAAGATTTTACGGGGAACGAAATAGAGCGTGCCTTAATACAGCAGGTAGAAGATCATCCATATATAACTGTTTTAGACCACCATTTTGCAATAGATTTGATCACACAACATCATTTGGGAATTACGATAAACAGGAAAACACCTGATAAGAAATGTTTTGGTGCCTATGTTTTAAACCGTAAAACAAATAAAATTCAAACCTTTCTCGCTAAAACAACACTGCTCGCCACGGGTGGAATTGGTCAGGTTTACAAAAATACAACCAACCCAACAGTGGCAACAGCAGATGGGGTCGCAATGGCATATCGGGCAAAGGCCTTGATTGAAAATATGGAATTTGTGCAATTTCATCCTACGGCTTTATATAATCCTTCTGATAATCCTGCCTTTTTGATTTCCGAAGCGGTGAGGGGAGCAGGAGGTATTTTGAGAAATCGGGATAACTATGCTTTCATGCAGGATTATGATGAGCGAAAAGATCTTGCGCCACGGGATATTGTTGCCCGATCTATAGATGCTGAAATGAAAAAACACGGAGATCTGCATGTTTATTTAGATGCAACTCAAATAGATCATGAAAAATTACAAACTCACTTCCCAACGATTTATAACAAATGCTTGTCTATTGGAATAGATATTACTAAAAATTTCATTCCGGTAGTTCCCGCCGCTCACTATTTGTGCGGTGGTATTAAAGTAGATGAGAATGGCAGAACTTCAATTGTTAATTTATACGCCTCAGGGGAATGTTCTGCAACAGGTTTACATGGAGCAAACAGATTGGCTTCAAATTCTTTGGTGGAAGCGTTGGTGTTCTCCCATCGTGCATACCTTAAAGGAGTGGAGGATATTTATAAAATTGGATATCAACAGGATGTGCCCGATTGGAATGATGAAGGAACAACTATGCCCAATGAACAAATTTTAGTAAACCATACCAAGGCAGAATTGCAAAGTATTTTGAGTGATTATGTTGGTATAGTAAGAACTGACTTGCGGTTAAAAAGAGCATTGTCACGTTTAAAATTGATTTACGAAGAATCTGAAGATCTCTACAAAAAATCGAAACTAACTGTTTCTATCTGCGAATTAAGAAACTTACGGGGGATCGCTTATCTCATAACCAGAGCAGCAATTGAAAGAAAACAGAATATTGGGCTTCATTTTAATTCAAACAATAAATATTCAAAGTTTAAAGGAACTGCAATTACCTGAGCAAATTAAAACTTATCCGCCCACATTCCCAAAACAAGAAATTAGGTATTTCAGGTAGAACAAGTCGTAAGTTGTTTGTCGTCCATGGTTTGTTGTTAAAGTTGAATTCTATCAGCGGAAATCTGCGGTTTCAATCTGCGCAAATCCGCGGGAAAAAAGTAGACGAGGGTTGGGGCAATCTATGATATGCCGGATATTTTAAATATCTGGTCATTACGTATAAGCGTTTAATTACTTGAATTCAAATTATAAAGGCAACCTTTAGATTTATTAAGTAATGCCCCTAATTTTTAAAAACAGGAAAAGAAATAATTGCGATAGGTTTTTCAAAACTTCCCGGCTTAAAATTCTTGTTATTAGAATATCCGGCAGACTCAAAGTGATGATTTTTAAATGTTCAGTTACTAAGAACCCGATCAATCTTCATGTTTTATAAGAAATAAAAATATTTTAATATCGGATAAGGTTAATTTTTAAGTTAACCGATAAAATTGTAAATTTGTTGAATGTGGGGAATAGATGTGACATATAGGAAGGAATTACAAACTACTTTTGATAGGTTGTACGAGAAAAAAGCGATGCTACAAAACAGTAGGCCATTGCCAAATATCGCTTTGCAAAAAATCAAGGAAGCCTTATCTATAGAATGGACTTACAATTCCAATAGTATAGAAGGTAATAGCCTTACTTTAAGGGAAACACAATTGGTATTGCAGGAAGGTATCACCATAAAAGGAAAATCGCTTCGGGAACATTTTGAAGCTAAAAACCATGAGACGGCTTTAAATTTTTTATATAAACTTATAGATGAAAATCATTTGATAAGTAGTAAAGATATTCTATCCCTGCATGAGTTGGTTTTAAGAAGTATTGAAGACGATTTTGCAGGAAGGTTAAGAAATGCAGGGGTGCGTATTGCCGGGGCAAATTTCCTGCCTCCAAATGCGCAAAAAGTTTCAGGCTTATTAGATGAATTAATTGAATTTGTGAACACAAACACTTTAGGACTTAACGATATTGAATTGGCTACAGTTTTTCATCATAAGTTTGTCTGGATTCATCCATTTTTTGATGGGAATGGAAGAACAGTTCGTTTGGCCATGAATTTATTACTCATGAGAAGTGGTTTTCCGCCGGCTATCATTTTAAAAAATGACAGGAAAAAATATTATGATGCTTTAAATTCTGCTAATAAAGGCAATTATTCAAAATTAGCATTGTTAATGTCACAGGCATTAGAGAGAACCTTAAACATTTATCTTCAGGCACTCCCGGATAGTGATCTTGGTTACACCGAGATTTCCAGACTTGTGGAAGAAGAAGAATTGCCTTACGGGCAGGAATATATCAGTTTGCTAGCCAGACAGGGCAAAATTGATGCTCACAAAGAAGGACGGAACTGGCTCACAACAAAAGAAGCTGTTGAAGATTATATTAAAAACAGAAAGAGAAAACGTTAGCAATCCATCAGGCTTTTTTTAATAAATCAGGTCTCACAGGTATGTAAAACCTGTGAGGCCTTTTGATATGATTTTTAAATTTGATAAATTTAAAACGGGTGACACAAATTCTATTAATTGATAAAAACTTTCTGCTTAATGAATGAAAGTAGCTAAGTGCTCCCAATTTGCCTAACCCCGATTTCATCTCGCCACATCTGTAACAATTGTTACTGCAATAAGTGACCTGAATATGTATTTTTGCCTTTTTAAAGTTTAAAGCTATTGGAAAAGTATTTAAAAATTATACAGGATTCATTTACCGGGTATTTTAATTACCTGGTTCAGGAAATCGCAAATCCATCGTGGACCAATTATTTTTATTGGCTCATTGTCTTGTCCTTGCTGGTTTGGAGTGTGGAGATCATCATTCCCTGGCGAAAAGATCAGAAGATTTTCCGAAAGGGATTTTGGCTTGATTCATTTTATATTTTGTTTAATTTCTTCCTGTTCTCACTTATTGGCTATAATGCCATTTCAAATGTAGGAGTAGAATTATTTAAAGATTTTTTGCATATATTCGGAATTGAAAATATCGTAGCTTTTAAATTGGAAAGTTACCCTGTTTGGTCACAGTTGCTGATAATGTTGGTAATAGCCGATTTCATTCAATGGAACATTCACCGGCAGTTGCATCATAGGCCCTGGTTGTGGGAATTTCACAAAGTTCATCATAGCGTAAAGGAAATGGGGTTTGCTGCCCATTTCAGGTTTCATTTTATGGAAACTATTGTATATAAAACCGTTCAGTATATTCCGCTGGCAATGATAGGTTTCGGAATCCAGGAATTTATTGTAGTTCATATGTTCGCCGTTTTTGTAGGACATCTCAATCACGCCAATGTGGGTTGGAATTATGGGATTTTGGGATACATTTTTAACAATCCGAAAATGCATATCTGGCATCATTCTAAGAAATTACCTGAAGCGCATCCCTACGGAATGAATTTCGGTTTAACTCTGAGCATATGGGATTATTTATTTAGAACGGCTTATATTCCGCAGAGCGGAAAAAATATAGAAATTGGATTTGAAGGAGATGAAGATTTCCCCCAGAATTTTGGGAATCAAGTGATATTTCCATTCAGAAAAAGTAAAAATCAACAAAAAAATTAAGTTCAACAAAAACGTATAAAATGAAAATTAAACAATTTAAGGATGCTCCTCTGGCGCATTATTCTTATGCAATTGTGAGTGAAGGTAAGATGGCCCTTGTTGATCCTTCAAGAAACCCAATGCAATATTATAAATATGCTGAAGAGCAAAACGCAAAAATAATAGCGGTTTTCGAAACTCATCCGCATGCAGATTTTGTGAGCAGTCACCTGCAAATTAGCGAGCAAACTGGGGCTGATATATATGTGAGTAATTTATTGGGAGCAGATTATAAGCATATACCTTTTGATGACGGAGATTCCGTTGAAATGGGGGAGGTTACTTTCAAAGCTATAAATACTCCCGGGCATTCCCCGGACAGCATTACTGTTGTAGCGGAGGATACTAAGCAAACCATTTTATTTACCGGAGATACTTTGTTTATTGGCAATGTGGGACGACCCGATTTACGCGAAAATGTTGGGAATATGAAGGCCAAACGGGTAGAGTTGGCAAAAGCTATGTATCATACAATGCAAAACAAATTTAATCATTTGCCGGATGAAGCCCTGGTATATCCTGCTCACGGTGCCGGCTCACTTTGTGGAAAAAATATGAGTACAGATTCTTCAAGCACCCTGGGAAATGAACGGATAGGGAATTGGGCCTTTAAAAAACAAACTGAAGCCCAATTTTTGGAAAACATATTGGAGGATCAACCTATTATTCCTTCCTATTTTGGTTTTAATGTGGATAAAAATAAGCACGGAGCCGAAAATGTACAAAAATCCAAAGGGTCTGTTAACGTGAAGCTATTGGCAGAAAAATTGGATAAAGGAATTACTGTGGTAGATACCCGCGATGGGGATATTTACAAAAATAGCCATCTCCCTAATGGTATTAATATTATGTCCCGATCTGATAAAGATGATTTTGAAACCTGGCTGGGAGTTTTAGTAGAGCCTGAAGAAGCTTTTTATTTGGTGGTGAATAGTGTAAATGATATGGAATATGTCCTGGAAAGGGCAGCCAAAATAGGATATGAAAAACAGATAAAAGCAATTGTTACCTTATCTGATAAGGCTTCTATTTCTTCATTTAAACTGGATCTGAAACACTTTAAGAAAAATCCTGAAGATTATACTATTGTAGATATCCGAAGTAAAAGCGAGGTTGCCAGCGCCAAGATATTTGAAAATGCGCTGTCATTTCCATTAAATGAATTAAGTAACAGTGCCGATAAAATACCCGCAGACAAACCAATTGTGGTGCATTGTGCCGCCGGTTTCCGTTCAGCAGCCGGAAGCAGTATTTTGGAAAATAAATTTGCAAATACCAGGGTTTATGATTTAAGCGATGATATAGCAAAGTTCAAATAATTTTATCTGATAATTCTAAATCAGCTTTTCAATTTAATTAGGCCTGACGGACTTTTATTTCCTGTCAGGCCTTTGTTTTTCCCCAATTTGACATAAAATTATATGGAAATACCCATATTTTTATATATTTACATAATTCTCAGAAAATCAGGTTTTCAAACAATAATTTATGGAAAAGAAATATAAAGTAAAAGTGAATGATACTTTTGAATATAAATTCACTGATGGCCAAATTACATCTTTGGATATTCAGGAGGTTTCATCTACCAAATTCCATGTTTTAAAAGAAAATTGTTCATTTAAAGCTGAAATTATATCCTCCAATTTCCTTAAAAAACACTATACCGTAAAAATTAATTCAAACATTTACGAAATCGATATATCTGATCAATTAGATCTATTGATCGAGGAAATGGGATTGTCTTTAGGTTCCGCTCAAATAATAAATGACATCAAAGCGCCAATGCCGGGATTGATTTTAGATGTACTTGTGCAGGTAGGCGATACGGTTAAGGAAGGTGATTATTTATTGGTGCTGGAAGCGATGAAAATGGAAAATACGTTGTCAGCTCTGGGAGATGGAGTGGTGAAATCGGTATCGGTTATAAAAGGGGAGAAGGTAGAGAAAAATCAATTGTTAATTGAGATAGAATAAATTCAGATGCAGGCAAGCCGTTGTTAGTTTCCAATTTTTTAGAATTAAATGGTAACCGGTAATTGTTTTATGCGCAAAATGTATAGATATTATTAAAATGAAAAAAATATTAATAGCCAATCGTGGTGAGATTGCCTTACGGGTAATGAAAACGGCCCAGAAAATGGGTATAAAAACGGTGGCGGTTTTTTCTACTGCCGACCGAAATTCACCACATGTGAAATTTGCCGATGAAGCAGTTTGTATTGGAGAAGCACCATCCAGCGAATCCTATTTGTTGGGGAGTAAAATTATTCGCATTGCAAAAGAGTTGAACGTTGATGCAATCCATCCGGGTTATGGGTTTTTAAGTGAAAATGCGGATTTTGCCGAAGAAGCCGAAAAAAATGGGATCATTTTTATTGGTCCACGGTCCAAGGCAATCCGAATTATGGGAAGTAAATTAGCTGCTAAACAAGCAGTAAAAAAATACGATATTCCAATGGTTCCCGGAATTGACGAGGCCATTACCGATGTTGAAAAGGCAAAAAAAATCGCTGCAGAAATTGGTTATCCCATTTTAATCAAGGCTTCTGCCGGTGGTGGTGGTAAAGGAATGCGCGTTGTAGAAAAAGAAAAAGATCTGGGAGATCAAATGAAACGTGCTATTAGCGAGGCAGAGTCTGCTTTTGGGGATGGATCGGTTTTTATTGAAAAGTATATCAGTTCCCCAAGACATATCGAGATCCAGGTCCTTGCCGATACGCATGGAAATGTAGTGTCTCTTTTTGAGCGGGAATGCAGCATTCAGCGCAGGCATCAAAAAGTGATTGAAGAAGCGCCTTCGGTAGTTTTAACGAAGGAGATTCGTAAAAAAATGGGGGAAGCTGCTATTAAAGTTGCTAACGCCTGTGATTATGTAGGGGTTGGAACGGTGGAATTTTTAATGGATTCAAATAAAGATTTCTATTTTCTGGAGATGAACACCCGTTTACAGGTGGAACATCCGGTTACTGAACTTATTGTAGGGTTGGATCTGGTAGAACAGCAAATTAAGGTTGCAAGGGGCGAAAAACTGGCCTTTTCACAGGAGGATGTAAAAATTAACGGCCACGCAGTGGAATTGCGGATCTATGCTGAGGATCCAATGGCAGATTTTATGCCAAGTGTGGGCACACTGGAACGATATCAAATTCCTGTTGGTGAAGGAATTCGTGTGGATGATGGTTTTGAGGAAGGAATGGAAATACCCATCTATTACGACCCGATGTTGGCTAAGCTGATCACTTATGGAAAAACCAGGGATGAAGCCATTCAATTGATGGTTAAAGCTATAGGCAATTATGAAGTAAAAGGAGTAATGACTACGCTTCCGTTTGGAAAATTCGTATTTGAACACGAAGCTTTCCGAAGTGGAAATTTTGACACTCATTTTGTGAAGAACTACTATTCAGCTAAAAAATTACAATCTAAAATTGAAGAGGAGGCGAATCTAGCTGGATTAATTGCATTGAAATTATATCTGAAAGATCAGGAATTACTGCGTTTACCAATAAATTAAAATTTTCTTGTCGAAACTGGTATTTTAAGATCATTTTCACACAAGTACGAAAAGACGAATAATATTTTTTTGAAAAAAAATTATGAGCCAAAATATCGAGAAATTAAAAGATAAAATTACCCAGGCCCATTTGGGTGGTGGTGAAAAACGGATCACCAAACAACACGGAAAAAAGAAATTAACCGCCCGCGAACGGGTGAATTATTTGCTGGATGAAGGCTCATTTGAAGAAATCGGGATTTTGGTAACTCATCGTACCACCGATTTTGGAATGGAAAAGGAAATTTATTACGGCGATGGAGTAGTGACCGGTTATGGAACTATTAATGGACGTTTGATTTATGTCTTCGCACAAGATTTTACGGTTTTTGGAGGGGCATTATCTGAAACGAATGCCGAGAAAATTTGCAAAGTAATGGATCACGCGATGACAGTTGGCGCTCCCATTATTGGATTAAACGATTCCGGTGGGGCAAGGATACAGGAAGGTGTTCGCTCTTTAGGTGGATATGCCGATATTTTCTATCGAAATGTTCAGGCATCAGGAATTATTCCCCAAATTTCTGCCATTATGGGGCCTTGCGCCGGGGGAGCGGTATATTCTCCTGCAATGACAGATTTTACCATGATGGTGCAGGATACCAGTTATATGTTTGTGACCGGTCCCAGCGTGGTGAAAACAGTGACCAATGAAGTAGTAACTTCTGAAGAATTGGGAGGGGCAAGTACACATTCCACCAAATCCGGGGTGACGCATATTACTTCCTTAAACGATATTTCTTGTTTGGAAGACATTAAGAAACTGATGAGTTATCTTCCTCAGAACAATAAGGAGACAACAGCAAAATTACCCTATATTTTGGGCGATGAGATGCGTGATTTCCTTGATAACATAATTCCGGATAGTTCTAATAAACCATACGATATGCACGTGGTGATAAAAGGGATTATCGATGAAGATTCCTTTTTTGAGATCCATAAAAACTATGCCGAGAATATTATAGTTGGTTTTGCCAGGTTGGGAGGAAGGAGTATTGGGATCGTTGCAAACCAGCCTATGAGTCTTGCCGGCGTATTGGATGTAAATTCATCAAAAAAAGCCGCGCGCTTTACGCGTTTTTGTGACTGCTTTAATATTCCGTTACTTGTGTTAGTTGATGTGCCCGGATTCCTTCCCGGAACAGACCAGGAATGGAATGGAATTATCCTTCACGGCGCAAAATTATTATATGCATTGAGCGAAGCGACTGTTCCAAGAATTACTGTAATTACCCGTAAAGCTTATGGCGGAGCCTATGATGTTATGAACTCCAAACATATTGGTGCCGATTTAAATTTCGCCTGGCCAACGGCTGAAATTGCTGTAATGGGTGCCAAGGGAGCAAGCGAGATAATTTTCAAGAAAGAAATACATGATGCCGAGAATCCCGGTTTAAAACTTTCGGAAAAGGAAGCAGAATATGCCGAGAAATTTGCAACTCCTTTTGAGGCCGCCCAACGTGGATTTATCGATGAGGTGATAATGCCAAAAGAAACCCGAAGAAAATTAATGAAGGCTTTTAGTATGCTGGAGAACAAAAGTTTTAAGAGAGCAGACAGAAAACACGGCAATATCCCATTGTAGAAAAGAAAAAAGAGACAAGAACCAAGAATAAAGACAAAACGCTATATTTTACACAAATAACCCACGATTAAAATCGTGGGTTATTTGTTATAGATTCCAGTTATTTTCTCTCCTAAAATTCAGGGTTGTTTTCAGAAAAAATGTGCTGAAAGGCATTTCATTTAAAAATAATTTTCCCAAAAGTGGTTAAATATTTGATAACCTCATATTATACTGTGATTTTTGCATTCATTTTTTTATGAGTTGATAAATGATCACAAATAGGATCAACCCGAAATTTTATAATTTATGAAATGAGCATATCGGAAATTCGATACAAATACAAATCAAGATATGCGAATTACATATAACCAATAAAAAACAATAAATATCTACTATGAAATTTATTTTAGAACCCTGGCCCTGGTATGTGGCTGGCCCCCTGATTGCTTTAATAATGTTTCTTCTGATTTTTGTAGGAAAACAATTTGGAATGTCCTCAAACTTGAGAACGATTTGTACTTTATGTTGGGCCGATAAAAAGGCCGATTATTTCAATTTTAACTGGAAAAGTCAACGTTGGAATCTGGTAGTTGCTGTTGGTGCCGTAATTGGAGGTTTTATTGGAGCTCATTTATTGAGCAATGGATCTGCGGTAGCTATAAATCCGGATACTATATCCAATTTGAGAGATTTAGGCTTTCAAAGCGCGGGACTATCTTACCTCCCTGATGAATTATTTAGTTTGGACGCACTTACAGATATTAAATACCTTGCGATTTTATTAATTGGAGGTATTCTTATAGGATTTGGAGCTAGATATGCAGCCGGATGCACCTCAGGACACGCTATTTCAGGGTTAAGCAATTTGCAATTACCGTCGCTAATAGCGGTAATTGGGTTTTTTATAGGTGGTTTGTTTATGGTTCATGTAATATTTCCTTTAATATTTTAAAAAATGAAAAGAACACTGAGTTATTTATTTATAGGGATCTTTTTTGGAATTGTAATGTATAAATCTGAAGCTGCTTCGTGGTTTAGGATCTATGAGATGTTTCAATTCCAGTCATTTCATATGTACGGAATTATCGGATCCGCATTACTACTTGGGATAATTGGCGTTCAGCTGATCAAAAGAAATAAACTAAAATCCTTCTTTGGGGAAACTATTCAGATTGTCCCAAAAGAAAAAGGGATCTGGCAATATTTGTACGGTGGGATTGTGTTTGGTTTAGGTTGGGCCCTGGCAGGAGCATGCCCCGGACCAATTTATACATTGATTGGAGCAGGTTATGTGTCATTATTGGTGGTTTTAGCGGGAGCATTACTGGGGACTTTTATTTATGGATTGCTCCAAAAGAAATTGCCGCATTAATTACAGCATTCAAGAAATCTCAATTTTTCGAAGTTTAGGGATCGTGATGTCCAAAATTAGTTTTCTTCAGTAAAAAGATAAAAGGAAGGAAGGGAGATTTTAAACTTTACTACAAGCAGTCGTATACTTATTACAATTAGGGAAGTTACTATATAAATTATTTCCCTTTCCACACCAAGTTTGCTTAGAATAATGAACACAAGGCCCCCGACCAAACAGGCAGTGGCATAAATTTCTTTTCGGAAAATAACAGGGATCTCATTACATAAAATATCACGGATCACACCCCCAAAGGTTCCTGTCATGACTCCCAATGCGACAGAGATTATTGGATTTAGATTATTTTGAATCCCTGTTTCTACTCCAATAATTGTAAATATTCCAAGCCCAATAGTATCAAAAAGGAAGAGTGAGGTCTTTAAATAATTAATTTTTGTTCTGAAAATGATAGACAGAATGGTTACAATCCCAATAAGATATATATAAATGATATTATCCATCCAGGTTACAGGAGTATTGCCTATCAAAATATCCCGAACTGTTCCACCTCCAATTCCTGTAACAAATGCGATAATAAAAATACCAAAGACATCAAGCTTTCGGTTCATGGCGGATAAGGCCCCCGAAATTGCAAATGCAGCGGTGCCAAGTATTTCTAGAATATTGAAGAGGTTTATTTCCATATAGGTTGCAAAGGTACTTTTTCTCGCTTTAGTTTAGAATTAACTTAGTGGTTTTTAGATATAGGAATATAATTAAATAGTTTAAGACATTCTTGCATTTTCACAAAAGACCAAATTTAAATAAATAACATAAACAGGTAGTTTTTTAGCTAAAGTTGTTATTTTTGCAGAACAAAAATACACTTGAAATGACCGATAAAGTTGAAAGAATAAAATGTTTGATAATAGGCTCCGGGCCTGCTGGATATTCCGCTGCAATTTATGCTGCACGTGCTGATATGAAACCCGTTATGTACACAGGAATGGAACCCGGAGGACAACTAACCACCACTACAGAAGTTGATAATTTTCCGGGATATCCAGATGGGATCGATGGACCAACATTGATGGTTGATTTGCAAAAACAAGCCGAACGCTTTGGAACACAAGTGAGATTTGGAATGATCACAGAGGTTATGTTTAGCAAAAAAGTAGGTGGAATTCACAAAGCCTGTATAGATAATTCAACCTGGGTTGAAGCCGAAACGATAATTATTTCTACCGGTGCTACGGCTAAATATTTAGGTTTGCCAAGCGAACAACGCCTTAGAGGTGGTGGAGTTTCTGCCTGTGCAGTATGTGATGGTTTTTTCTTTAAAGGGCAGGATGTAGCGATTGTTGGTGCCGGAGATACCGCTGCCGAGGAAGCAACATATCTTGCCAATATTTGTAACAAAGTTACCATGTTGGTTAGGAGTGATAAAATGCGTGCTTCTAAAGCGATGCAGCATCGTGTGGCTAAAACAAAAAATATAGATTTGCGCTTTAATACGGAAATTGAAAAAGTTTTGGGAGACCAGGTTGTTGAAGGTCTTAAAATGATAAATAAGAAAACCGGAATAAAAGAGGAAATTGAAATTACAGGTTTATTTATCGCCATCGGACATAAACCCAATACCGAAATTTTTAAAGGTGAGTTGGATATGGATGATATGGGGTATTTAATTACCAAAGGAAAGTCTACAAAAACCAATCTTCCCGGGGTATTTGCCGCAGGAGATGTTCAGGATAAGGAATACCGTCAGGCAGTTACTGCTGCCGGAACCGGTTGTATGGCAGCATTGGATGCAGAGCGCTATTTAACTATGGTAAAAGAAAAACAAGAAAAAGAAATAAATGTTTAATTAAATTGAAAGGAATAGTTTTAAATAAATTAGAACTTAACTAAAAATATTTAGGCTAAAACGCAATTTTTGTTCGAAAGAATAAAACCATAAAAGTCCCGATTTCGGGACTTTTATGGTTTTATAAGATTACAATTAATTATCTATTTTCACCTTCTTCTTTACATCTCCATCCTCATCGATTTTGATTTTAATCTTTTCATCATCGGTTTTAATCTTGATTTTATCACCGTCATCTTTTACCTTCATTTCAGTATTCATATCATCTAATTCCTCTTTTGATTCAGTTGTTTCCCTACAAGAAACAAGCATAATACTGATGGTCATTAAAAACAACACAGATTTAAAAAATCGTTTCATAATTTTTAGGTTTTTATTGTTTATTTAAATTAAAGGTAGCTTAATTTCAACCATATCAATTTAGTTTAACATAATAAAAAGATTTCTGTTAAACGGTTCCGCCATCGAGATTTTTAGGACAAGCTATTGTTTGATGTGATTCAAAAAGATATGATACATTCTCTTTCTTTACAACATTTTCGTTTCCATCCAAATTTAATCCGGTTAGGGCACAAAATATACTTATTAATGCGGCTATTAGAATTTTAGTTAAGGCAATCATAGTTAATTATTTTGAATTTCTATCCCGTCTTTATCGATCCGTATTTTATTTGTATCGTCTTTATTGATATTTATGCCTTTCCCATTGATACGAATTTTTACATGATCTGAAGAATCTCCTGCTTCAAAATTGATGGTCCCATCAAACTCATCTTCATTATCCCAAGAATCTTCACTGTCACTATTCATTTCTTCCATAGGACAATTTTCACAAGAGGTACTATTATCATTTATTTTCAAGTAATTTCCTTCTTGTCCATAATTTAATATATTGCCATAAAAATCGGAGGAATGATGAAAATCTTCGATGTTCTTATCAGGATAAAGCGTAGATCCTAATGGTAAATAGAGAATTACCCTAACATCCTGATCCCTGTATTTGTTATTTAAATCGGAAGTTAAAAATGAATCCAGGAATAATTTATTATTAGAGAACTTAGTACTATAATTGATGTTTTCAGCACGGGTCCGCGCATCTTTGGAATTACTGCCCTCAGCCGATTTAACAATTTCAATTTTCCCAATGGAATCCCTGGTAGATTTAATAACCAATCTAACATCAGTAGAATACATGATCTTGCGGTCATTTTCATCGTATTTTATTTTCACATCACTTTTATAGATGTTTGAAGAATAACGCGGATTAGACTGCATAGACAAATAAAGTGTATCCTGAGCTGTTACCGGTAAAACCTCGGTGATTATTACTTCACCGTCAAAAGCACGATTAGTAGCCTGTTGGATACCAATTACAGCCAAACCAATTACAGATAGCAACCAGAGACCCAATAGCACTAATTTTGCAGGGGTTCCCAAGGATTTCAATTTATTTACCAGGATTTTTAATCCCAAAATAAAGAGGAAAAAGAAAGGGATGCCTACTGCAAAAAAGCTAAGTAATGAAATTAACCAAAGCGGGGACCCTATGGCAGCCATTTCAATATAATCTGTCCAGGGAGCATCAACTAATCCAAAAATTCCCACGGTAAATAGCCCAATAAATAACCCGATGAGAGTAGTACCAGCAATAAGCAGTAATAAAACCCCTATTAGTTTTACAAAAATATTAAGAAAAAAAAGTATAACTGCTCCAATTCCAGTTGCTGCAGATGTGGCTCCTGATTTTGCCTGTTTTCCGTATTTTTCATAATCTACATTTTTCACTTTTCCTGCTACATCGTCAAAACCTTCTCTTATTTTTCGCTCAATATTCGTTATATTCACTGCTTCCCCACGCATTGAAAGTTTATCGGCGGTTGTTTTTGCTTCAGGGACAAAGATCCATAGCGCAATATAAATAAGTATAAACGCACCACTGGAGGCAATAGTAAGGATAATCCATAGGATTCTTACCCAGATGGACTCAATGGCTAGATAATGCCCTAAACCGGAGGAAACGCCGCCTATATAGGAATGTTCTGTATCCCTGAACAATTGTTTTCCTGAAGTACGTGAATGTGAATATTGAGGTTGATCCTCAAATATTTCTTCGTCAACCATATAATCTTCAGGTTGACCCATAATGGTAATAATTTCATCAACCTCCTTATTACCAATTACCTGCCGTTCATCTTTGATCTTTTCAGCAAATAACTCTGCAATCCTGGCTTCAATATCTGCTATAATCTCATCCTGACCTTGGGTATTGGCTAAAGAGCGTTTAATCGCATCAATATAATGTTGCAATTTGGCATAAGCATCTTCATCAATATGAAAGAAAATGCCTGCAAGGTTTATATTTACTGTCTTATTCATGATTCTTGTTTTTTTGTGTGGTTACTAAAGTTACAGCGGTTTGCAAATCATCCCAGGTGTGAGTGAGTTCTTTTAAAAATTCCTTTCCGGTATCAGTCAACCCATAATACTTTCGCGGTGGTCCACCGGTGGATTCTTCCCAACGATAATTGAGCAATCCTGCATTTTTTAACCGGGTT
>Ga0314774_1001095_pt1 | contig 18561 bp, 11 predicted proteins | sample MetaGCBIA2018_FD_204515 | JGI IMG/M metagenome (GOLD analysis project Ga0314774, IMG submission 204515) | Cryopeg brine microbial communities from Beaufort Sea near Barrow, Alaska, United States - CBIA 2018 | ecosystem: Environmental > Aquatic > Marine > Coastal | place: USA: Alaska | collected...
CTTTTATTTTTACTTGTTTTCCGTTTAAAATAAAACCTTTTTTCAAATCAAAGTTGAAATTTCGGATTCCAAAAGGCGTTTTATATTGATCTATAACCTCATCATTCACTTTAATTTCTGTAACGGCCGAATAAAGTTGTGGTTCTTCAATTGACCAAAACCTTGGATTATCGATCCTTGCTATTTGTGTTAGCTTCTTAATTCCAGATGCATCGATACCTATTTCCTCAGATACTGTACTTACTTGCTCTTCTCCAAAATATAAAGTAGTTGTAATGGTCGCGTTTTTAGCCTCGCTATATTCATTTTTTAGATTAATTTCAATCTGGACCTCTGCAATGTCTTTTTTTAAATCCTGGGTTGTAACATAGGTTCCCCATTGATCTACGTGTAATTTGTCCGTCGTTTGCAACCAGACGTTCCTGTAAATTCCTGATCCGGAATACCACCTTGAATTAGGTTGTTGAGAATTATCGACCTTAACCAGGATTTCATTTTCTTTTTCCCCAAAATTTAGATAAGGGGTCAGGTTATATTGAAAACCGATGTATCCGTTCGGGCGTTTTCCAAGATAATGCTCATTGATCCAAACCTCGCTATTGTGATAAACCCCATCAAAAACAATCGAATTAATTTTGGTGCTATCAGCCGGAGCTATTTTAAAGATTTTTTTATACCATCCAATTCCACCAGGTAAAGCTCCACCACCTACGCCGGCTGGATTATTTTTATTAAAATCACCTTCAATACTCCAGTCGTGTGGAAGTTTAAGTTCCACCCAAGTTGAATCATTTGGTTTTGGTTCTATCCCATCTAATTCATTTTCCAAACTAAAATACCAGTTTGAATTAAAATTTTCTATTGAACGTCCAATTGGCTGTTTTGCGCATCCAATAGTTATAGATAGAAGTAGAAGGTAACAAAGAAATTTTATTTTCATTTGAAGATTTTTTATTCCTAAATTTATTACAAAGTTTACTTTTATTCTGAAATCACATAATGTATTGCAGTAAATTCTGTTGCATCATCATTAATATCACCTAACCATAATCCATTGGTTTCAATAGCTGTTAAAGGAGACTTGCAAATAAACCAGATTGGTCCAGCGGTTGGCAGAAACCTAGCAACATCTGTAAATGCAATTAAATCCATATCAATCTCTAATGTATTATTTTCGGCATCTATAGCAACCTCTGCACTTGTAGTTATACCATCCTGAACTTTGGTTACTGTTAAATTTGAACCATCCGCCGTAAAAGTAAGTGTTGGATCTTGTAATCCAGCTTTTACGTGAATAATTTGGTAAATTAAGCCTGGTAAAATCTAGAACAAAAACTTAATTATCCATTGCCAGGTCCATCATATTAAGCACCATTTGCACTGCTACCTCATCATAACGGATCCCATATAAACCATTCTCACCAAATCCCCTACTTAATCTTCCTTTCGTTAATAATTGAGAAATAATAATTTTCCCTTTACCAGGTCCAAGTCCAACCATAAACACAGGTGCTTTTGTCAAATTTTTACCTGCATTTACCAGCACTTTTAGATTATTTGCTATTCCATTTGAAGCGAGCTTATATTCCTGGGAAAGATCTGTGACGATAATTGGAGCTAGAGGATTAACCGAAGCTTTTAACGAAGGCGCATCTTCAACCAAAAACTTTACTTTTTGTTTCAATTTTTCCTTTACAACCTCATCAATGGGATTTGTGGAGAACCCATAAAACCCCTGCAATTCATATGCATAGTAATTTTTTTCTTTAACGAGTTTTTCGTCAGCACCCCTTGCTCTCCATTGCTCAATAAATGCTGACTGACTAAGTCCTGATATCTCCATCTCCTCAGCGGGGGCAATCAACCCCCCACGCATACCATTCCACAACCAGGTACGATCTTTGGGTATATGGTTCCAAAGTTCTGCATTGTATTTATCCGGATGGATATGGCTTTCAGGTTCGGCCACTTCCCTAAATGAAAGTCTAATTCCTGAGAATATATCATAAGTTTTAACTGGAGTATTTTCTTTCACAATGACACCTGATAATGGTCCTAAATCATTTTCATCTTCTGGATAACCTTGTCCCAGTAAACGTTCACCTACATCCAGTAGCAGTACCGAAACTCCTCTTTTAATTGCCTGGTCCAGTTTTCTAATTAATACGTTATCCGCCTTCGCAATTTTATCCCAGCCCGCTTTAGACAAGATTATCATATTTGCAGAAATATCGTTAAGCGCTACACGCCGAATGTTATTGGATTCTAAAAATTGGATAATTTCAGGCTCATCGGTTGCTACAGAAAACCCTGATTTCAAAAGACTCTTAGGTACTTTTGACTTAAAAACATTGATTTTCCACTTTGAAATTACTGGATGTTTTATGTTATCTGGACGATTCTCCAATTCTGCACTTAATGTGTATTTTCCAGGAACATTTGGCAACTTTAGATTATAATTTACCACCTTTTTAGAAAAAGGTTCAATATTTGGATGACTATAAAAACGTTCGTTAAATACCTCCCCTAAACTATCAACTAAAGAGAACTTTACTTTATAACTGCTTTGATTTGGTGTATCATTGAAAAGATATATAGGTACGGAAATTTCTTGTGCAGGCACATAATTCCGATCCCATATTTCCATACTTACCGATTGTGTTGACCAGGCGCAAGTTAATCCGTCCCAAACAGGTTTAAGATTTCCTTCTGCAAGATTTCCCATATACCAATGGTTACCATCCCTCTCACTTCCCAAAATACAAAATGGGGCAACGCCTGCAGCGTCAATGCGGCGCCAATATTCAGCTACCTTAGAATTGGAATTACTATGGAAGGCCAATTGTGATTCTTTGGTGTGGTTTCTACCTAAAAAACGCAAATAGGTCTCAGGAATTGCAGGATATCCACCCATCATTCCCTGACCGTCTAAATAATTGCCTCCAAACTCGTCGACCATAATTGCCTTTGGAAATTGTTCTGCACTATCGTAGTAAAGTCCCAGATTCTCAAAAAGACTCCACCAATATTTATGTACATGGATAACATCTCGGTCTTCTATTACCAGAGGGGGGTATTCTTTAAGAATCGTATCCAAAGCCTCCCAAACGACATCAAGTTGGTTTCCTTCTGTTTCGTTATATGGGTGGATCAAGCAAACGGAAGGATGTCTCATGGCGACATCAAGCCATTTAGGGTATTGCTCCAGTAAACTTTCTTTCGTAGCCGGCATTCCGTGAAAAAAATTCCATTCAAATTGCACTGCTAAACCATATTTATCGCAAAGATCTAAGAATTTTTCAGGCGGTACACCAAGATGAAATCTCAGGTAATTTGCTCCACGTTCTTTGAGCGGGAGGATCACATTTTCAGTAAACCATTTTTCATCATATCCCAACGCTCGCCCTTCTTGATCTCGCATCCATCTATGCCACACCACAGTGCCTCCCAGTAGCCTAATATGATTATTGTTCATGTAAAATTGTTTGTCTTTAGTTCGAAAATCTTTCACACCAAATGAAATTGTGGACTCGTCAATGGTGTCCTTTCCATCAACAATAGTAAGTTTCAACTTGTACAAATTTGGATCGGTTGGCGACCAAGGTTTTAGGTGGTCCCCGTATTCCAAAGGGATTTTTGTAGTAGGCAAGGTTATATTCCCTTCTGTTGAAAAAATCAAACTTCCTGTTGAATCAAAAACATCAATTTTAGCTTTTTTATTTTTTTCCGTGCCTGGACCAAAGTTTGAAAGGTCAAATGATATATCTGCTCTTTTATTATTGAAATCTATAAAAGGAACAATTCTATCAATACGGTAATCTCCATGTAGTTTTAATGTCACATCATTCCATAACCCGGATGAAATATTGGAACGCCATTGGTCGGCGACGGCTATGTAAGAAGCATCAGTATCGGAAAGGTTTTTCAAAGAGGTAAGGGCAATTTCGATGATAATTGTTTCTCCAGACCTGACACCTTTTTGGTTTAACAAATGAAAAGTTGGTGCCATACCTCCATTTTTTTTGGAAACAGAGATCCCGTTTACGTATACTTCCGGTGCGAATCGTGCACCCTTGAGTTCCAAGGTAGCATATTTCCAGTTCCCTTCCGGTAAGACCACTTCTTTACGGTACCAAAGTTTTTCAGGATTCATAATGGTCGCGTCCGTATGGATCCCTGGAACAATTACCGTATCTGTATAATTTCTTCCAGAACCCATTTCCCAAGGTCCATTCAGTGAGATTGTGAATGCAGTCTTATCTGGGTTTGCCCATAGGCATGTGACAGTTAATAGTAATATAATTATGAAGTAGCTTCTTTGCAATCGCATATTTTTCATCCTAATTTAGTTAATAATCAAATTTTAAGAACGATCGGTCTTGAAATCATCCTTTTTCAATACGTGGGGTTCAACCTTATATAGGAATCTTTACATTCCCTTAAATCAATGGTAGGCTGAACACTGCCTGCGTTTTTTCACCCCAAACTAGTCAAAAACAAATTCTAATGGATCACCATTAGAGCCGTTAGGAAAACTAATCCCCAAAAATGCGGATATGGTTGGAGCGATATCTGTGATTTCTGTTCTTTGAAATGTCTGTCCCTTTTTTATACCTTTTCCTAAAAATAACAGGGGAATGTGTGTATCATAATTGAATCCTGAATGATGAACGGTTCCTGTTCTATTTGAGCTGGTATCTTTAAAAACCCCAGGTGTATAAACAAATAAAATATCTCCAGATCGCTTTTGGTTATGTCCATTTCTTAATAAATTTTCTAGAAACCCTTCAGAGCCTTCAAACTGATTAATATCCGAAGTAATGTATACTTTACCTATGAGGTCATACTTTAACAACTTTAGAGCTGTCATTTTTTTAATATCTTTTAATTCTAAATGATTTTCTTCTATTTTTTTATGATCTAAATATATTTGATTATTGGCTCGGCTTAAGACCAGGTTTTCAACATTGACTTTTTTGTACAAAAATTCATTTAAGTCATCAAACATTTTTGATTCGTCAAATAAGCCAGCTGGTATTCTTTCAGATTTTAAATAATTAGGGACATTGGGTGCGCCATGATCTGCCGTTAAGAAAAGGGTATATTCCCCTTTACCAACTTTGTCATCCAGAGCATTTAACAAACGTTCAAGTTCTAAATCTAAACGAAGATAGGTGTCTTCAATCTCTTTAGAATTCACCCCAAAATCATGTCCTACTTTATCCGTACTGGAATAGCTCACGGTAAGCACGTCCGTAATATCATCTTTCCCTAAAGACTCAGCATCAATGGCTTTCAAAGTGAAATCGGTAATCAAGCTATTGCCATAAGGCGAATCAGCTATAATTTTATAATTTCCATTTTTAGATTTCAAGGCTTCCAGATCATAAGGAAATGTAGCCGTTTCTTTTCCTTTAAAGATTCTCTCAAATGTATTTAAGTCGCTACCACTTTCAGTATAGTTGTTAATATCATAGAGGGTATTCCATACCTTAAAGTATTTTTCAGCAGCATTTGAAGTATTAAAATCTTGTACCCATTTAGGCAATTCTTTCATATAATAACTACTGGTTATAAAATTACCAGTTCTGTTGTCCTCATAATCAAACCAATAAGCGGCATTTGCGTTATGACCAGCGGGTAAAATAGCAGATCTGTGCTTAATGGAGATTCCAATGGTTTTTCCTCGCATTTGGGTAAATAATCTGTTTTCGTCCGCAAAAGTAGTTGTCAATAATCTATGGGGTGACATTTGTCCATCTTTACTATCCGTTCCAATAGGTTGTACAGAATCGTCATTGACACAATTCACATTATATCCTAGATTTCTATCAAACCAATCGTTTCCAACAATACCATGATATTTTGGTGTTGTTCCCGTATAAATTGATGCATGACCAGGTCCTGTGTAGGTTGGAACATAATTATAATGATTGTTTTTACAATTAAACCCTTCATTCATCATTCTCTTGAAACCTCCTTCCCCATATTTGTTATAAAAACGTGTTAAATAATCGTATCGCATTTGATCGACCACAATACCAACAACCAGTTTTGGTCGTTCATTCACATTATTTGATTTGAGATTTTGGTTGGTTACTGCACTGTTTTGAGCAATACTTAAATTACTAAAAACAACTAATACCATTAAGGAATAGAAATACTTCATTTTTTATGATTCTATTTGATTTTTTAAATTAAGAAATTTTTGGTGCCAGCCTTTATTTTGCTCTGTCATAGCCCTTTCGCTGTTAAATAATTTATCAACCTACAATTATGCTATTCAAAAAAATATTACTGTTGTAAATTATAAATAGCCTCAGCGAATTTTTCACCCAAATCCAGAAATCCCGCACTGTTGTAGTGATAACGGTCTGTGTACCCATAGCCTTTCGTACTTCTGACTATGGTGGCATTTTTGTTTTCGGAAGCATATTTTTCCTGTCCGTATTGTACCAGCTCCCCGAACTTCCAAACCTTTCCGACCTCATTATTACCGGAATCCGATATTTTTCCTATTACCACTGGTATATCATCCTTTCTAAAGGCTGCATACATTAAATTCAGAAGCCTGCTCAGATTATCTTGATATGCCAGAGCGGCGTTTTCAAGATAGGCATCACTTTCTCCCTGCATCCATACGATACCTAAAGGAATCAAGTTGTCCTGAATACCGTTATTATCGATATCCTTTACGCTATAGGCATTTCTAACAGTTGTCAAAAAGTGATCAAATTGGTTGATACCGTTATTAGCCTCATAATCCACCTCCCAAGAGCCAGATTGCCGGGCGGAAAGACTGTCCAGAGAGGAACCATTTCTAGCATACTTAATAATAGCTATTTTTTCATTCGGATACAATTCCCTTAGCTTCCTGGCAAACGAAAGCTCCACACCAAATCGTTCTGAAAGCGTATTTTTACTGCCGTCGGTCGTAAAACCTATTCCATGACCGGGTTGTAACAACTCCCATTTACCAACGCCTCCTTTTTCCTCTTCATCTCCTACCGGGTTTCCCTGAAATATGAATACATCTTTCAGTGGTTTTTTCAAATTATCTGGAAGGTCTTTATTATATCCAAATCCCGTCATATTGGATTGTCCGCCTAGATAAAACAACCTAATGTTTTCAGTTTTAGTTTGAGCATTTACCTGAATTGAAAGGAAGACAAATACAAAACTTATTACAAGCTTTATTTTCATGTGTTCTGAATAAAATTAGAAGGAATTCTTTTAAAGTACTAATCAATTATTACTGAAAACTAGTTTTTTTCGGCATAAAGAACAGCTTGACAGCATTCTGCAAAGCATTTCCCTATTTCATATACGACGCTGTGTTGAAAGATCCTCGTTCTTTAGATCCTTGGAACTTACCAAATACGCATTTTTAATAGTTGTAGGAATTATGTTCATCTTTATATTGAATGTTTTATAGTTCGGCTTCCACTCGCCCAGTTCACCTGCTAAATATGGTAGTTTTGGCATATTCAAATCTGTTCTAAAGTTGTTTACCATAATTCGCAGATGTTCCAGATATCTCTCTACATCATCCGCATCAAATTCGCCTTGATGCCAAGGCTGGCGTAATACCAGTCTGCCAATTTATTTGGCTCTTTTATGTTAATTTCATAGTGTTCAAATTCCATTCGTTTTAGAAAATACAAGTTTATTAATTGTTGTTCAACTATTCATGACTCATGAGAACAATGGTTGGGCAACAATAATGTTGATTTCCTTTTTCACCATTTCAATAAAATTCTGCCTATCTCTGAATTTTATATTTTCCAGCTCCCAGCCACTAATAAAATAAAAGTGAAATTCCTGGTTTTCCTGAATATGAATTCTGGCGTAGTATGTGCCATTTACTTCTCTTCCATCCGATGTGGGCAAATCTCCATATCCCTCATAATATTTTTTTGGCACTACAAGTGCCATTCCCAAAAAATATTCTCTATTATACGTTTGTTTGTCATGTGTTATCAAGGCTATATAATCATCATTAACTTCCACAATTGAAATTGGGTTTCTATTATTAGTATTCACTAACCCCACAATAAGTCTTTCATCTTTTTTTAGCCCGTTTATTTTGACTGTATTTTTATAGGCATGGTTTCCCGGAGTAATGGAAACTTCTTCGCTTACCGTATACAAATCACTTTCTGTTTTCCAATTGACAAAATCTAGCTTAAATGAAGATAGAAGAGGGCCATTATTCAGCATCTTGTATATACTGATATCCACATCACCAATAGTATCGTTCACCGTAACTCCTAATCTGTAGATTGAATCGTTCTTCTCAATGGCGATTCCTCCCGCACCCAAGGAATTTCCAACACTTAGGATATCTCTACCCCAATCCCTTAAAACATGATAATTGTCCTCTGTTTCCCCATTATCATTAAGTCCCACACCATCCATAACCAAACCTGGTTCTTTTTTTCCAAAAATGTCCCGGGCATTCCGACGGTCAAAATAATGTCTATAGGCTACCTTATCATTTTCCCAGGCCGGCCCATCTGTCTGGTAAGAGTAAGAGTTGGAATTTTTTCTAGACAGTGAATATTTTAAAAGGGTGTCACATTTAAGAATTACTACCGAATCATTTACTTTTTTACCTAACCTGACCGCCGTTTCATTTTTAAAACCTCTTGGGCTGCTTTCCCAATTAATAGATAAGGTTTGTTTCCCTCCGGCATGAATATTCAATACAACTCCAACTTTTCTGTATGATTTTCCCTCCTCATCAAGCAAGTCATAAGGGATGCTATTATTTTGGACATCCCTTATTTCAAGATATAGCGAATCAGAATTTGAAACCTTCAATTTGTTCGCTGGAATGACTATGTATTTATTTTCCCAATCCAAATTGGAAGGGTTTATTACAGTTACAGTTCCGCTATTATTAACACAGGATGTAACAATAACAGTCAAACAAGCAATAAAAAACGTTTTAAATATTCTCATCATACAAAATTTAATTCAAGTAACTAATAGTGCTAATGTATTCAAGTATTAAAATGAACTTTTCAAGCCAATCTGTTCTAATACATTCATGTTTTTTCATCACATAAATATATTGTAATCAGACAAATACGTAAATCAGTCGTTTTTATGTCATATTAAAAATCAATACTCAATTCGAAAAATACTGAAGCGCCGTTTAAAAATTTGTTCGTTTGGTTTTTGGAAATCACTTTTCACTTAATGCCGCTGCACACCATAAAAGAGGGGCATGGCCATGTAGATCACCAACAGTTCGGGGTCGGTTCATGTAATGATCCCGACTGTTCTTGATACTAGTTCCGCGACAAACTTCGGTCAGGTCGCCATCTGCGTTAATGTAGCCTGTTAAGGCCAACCAACCTTTACGAGCTGCCGACCCGTAGGTTTTTTTATTCAACCAGCCTTTTTTTACTCCAATAATCATAGCATAAGTAAACATCCCGGTTGCCGAGGTCTCCTTCCAGGCTTCTTCATCGTCTATGATTTGTAACCACATCCCATCTTCTTCCTGATATTTCAACAAGGCTGACATCATTTTGTGGTAACCTTCAAAGATACGCTCCCGGTTGGGGTTTTCTTTTGGAAGAATACGAAGAATCTCGGCCATTCCAACTGCCATCCAACCATTTCCTCTTCCCCAACTGAAATGCGCTTCTGGAGAATGATAAAACAACCCATTATTTAATTGTAATTCATCCAGGTACAAAACCATTTCCTTAGCCGCCCGGTCAATATATTTGGTTTGATTAGTTACCCTAAATGCCTGTGCCTGTACCGCTGTGATCATGAACATATCATCAATCCACATACGGGTTTGCCAGGTATAGCCTTTATCTGCCAATTGTCTTTGTTCCTGGGTTGCATCCTCCGGTACTATCCATTGACTATCGGCATATTTTAATCCCAAATCAAGATATTTTTGCTCCCCGGTTTGAAGATACAATTCTAGTGGAAGTGCCCCAAAAACATTGTTGTCAACATGGTTAGGTTTGGGTAGTAGATTTGATTCTTCATTAAACAATGGTTGAAAACGGTCTTCAAAACGACCTAAAAGCTTTTTGTTTTTTGTTGCTTCGGCAAACCACATTCCACCAAGCCAGGTACAAACATCAGGATAGGTGATTTGTTTCGGTGGTTTTGGTGGCTTCGTATTTCCGAACTGAGAATGGGGTGAATTCAAATACTTTTCGGCAATTCGCAGGCCAATCTCCTGTGGCGACTTACCTACAGGCCAATTTTCTAAATCATAGTCTTTATTTTGTCCGACGGAGTTAGCTACAATCAATATCAAAAACAGTGGTATTAAATATTTTCTCATTTTTTTTATTTTAAAAATTCATTAACTTAATTTGTTTGTTTCTATTTTTTGCTCATTCGTTTAATTCCTGAGCCAAACCGATAAAATGTGTTGGCGCCTTGAAAGCAATTGCTAACTTAATAACCTGAACGGTTACATTTATCTAACTGTCCCGTCACCCGGATTCAATCAGTGAGGAACAAATTTCATGTCCCTGCTAAATATGACCTTGCTTAGAATTACTTTTCCGCTGAAATTGCTAATTAATAAGGGCCATTGTCCAGGAGTAGCTGTAATCTTCCCCGGTACTTTCACCCAATGAAATTTCTTGTTATTTGCTACAGATACTTCTCCTACATAGTCTTGGTTAAATTCCACCCTTATTTTGTTCCCGTCCCCACTTGTTGATTTTACAAACAACCACATTTCACAATCAATTTCTTCTGCCACACCTATTGAAAACTCTATTTGTGCCTTGTCATTTGGTATCTCACTATTTAATTCAATATTATTTTCACCGATCTCCTTTACGTTTCCATAGGTATAGGCAAAATTTTTCACTTCAATTTTATTTATGGGATCCTCGCTTAAGAACAGTTGCTTTCCCTCTCCTTCTTTGATATACCTGATGGTGACCATATCCGATACTATTGATTGGCTATCTGAACAGCTCATTGAAAACTGGTAAAGCCCTTCCTTTTGTAATTTGACACTTGCAACCAACTGGTTCGAATTTGTCAACTCAGCCTGTGCCGGTCCTTTTTCCTGCTTCCATTGATAAGTCAAAGGTCTGTCAGTAGTATTTAGTGTCTTTCCAACTAAAACCACATGAGTTACAGGCGATTTAATTGCACGATCTTCACCTGCATCAACCTGAAGAGGTGCTATATAGTGAACATTTTGCTTTCGCAGGCCTCTTTCAATGGCTCCAATATCAGGTGCTTTTCCAGTAAAATAGTCATTAGGGATTGTGGGATTTTCGGCACCTTCTAGACCAAATGTAGTTATCCCGGCATCAATACAGGGACTGCTATCGGAAGGGTAAAAAGTGTTTTCATCTATTGAGGGGTCGGTAGAAAAAATATTCCCCTTTTGGGTCACAGCCGCATCAATTTCAATAAAATCATTTTCTCCGTTTTGAAAAAACAGGTTGTTCCGGATTACTGAGTTAGCGCCAAACAACTTAAACCCTCCCAATGAATTATTAAAAATAAGATTGTTAAAAGCAATAATGCGATTTCCACCGGTCGCGCCCATCTGGCAACCTGTCACGGTATTATTATAAAAATAAACTTTTTCGTCCATTTTTTTTGCCCCACTTAAATCTTCACGTGTATGTGCGCCCTCCATGCTCCCAAGTCCTGTCTTACAGTTTAGAAAAAGGTTGTGGTGAATCTGGAATTCTTTACCCGTAAATTCATCATAGGAAATTAGCTGGACCGCGGCATTGTTACTGCCCATTATTGTATTCTGTCGTATGGTATATTTTATATCCTGATTATGTGCCTTAAACAACCTTATCTCAATTCCATCGTCATTACTATTTATAAACACGTTATGTTCAACCAAGATGTCACTTCCTGAATTTTCATCGTCCAAAGTAATATCCAAATCAAGCGCATCGTCCCTGTCATTCTCCGCGGTATTGTATGCCACATATCCCCCACCGTCAGATTCAAAACTCATTCCATCCAGGTTATTGGAAAAATGATTATGAACAATGGTTGCTCTTGCTTTAATGTTTAGTGTATGATTGCCGTTTATCAATTTGAGTCCGCTTATCTCCACCCCATCCGTATTTATCGTAAAAAGAATTTTATCCTCTGAATCAATAATAGTCTCTTCAATTTTTGATTCATCGCCGGATAATTTCCATTCAGAAGAGATAGTAACGGCCTTATTAATCTCGATCTCGTTTTCCATATATGTTCCTGGTGAAATAATTATCCAATCGCCATCCATGGAATTTGCAACTGCTGCTGCAATGCTTGGAAATTCGGCAGGAACTTTAAGTACCCGTTGGCCGGAACGAATCGCACTGCCAACGTCAGTAGCTGCCTGCAAAAAAGGGCTCCTTATTAGAACCGGTTCTATATGTTTTAGGTTTGTGTTGTTTGCGTTAGCGAAAACAACAAACAACAAAAAAGGTAGTAAAAAGTAAACTTTCATCATTTATTAATTTTAATGTATGTCATTTCTTTTTCACGGGATTACTATGTCAAATAGTAATTTTCTGTGAGATTGACCTTTTGGTTAATAACTACTACTAAATAAAAAAGGATATTCTAAATTAGTATTTACTGTAATTTGAAGCGGAATTGCCCCTGCTTCGACTTGTACCCGTGTAATTTCCTGTTCATCTGGCCATGGCTTATCTTTTATCCAAATATGTCCGTCTCCATTTAGAAAAAGTATAGGTTTATCAAAACTCTTAGCGGCAGGTAAAAATTTATCCGTAAAAGGCTTAAATTTAGTGAGTCCATCATCTTTCAGGATATTGGCATGTGCAAAAATAACGGCAGCTTCTATATGGTTTTTTTCTTTCGCCAAAAGCTCCTGAATAAAATTGCCATCATCGGTTAATCGTTGTTCCCATTCATTTTTGTCATGAACACGACTACCTACTAAATTTATACCGATAAACAGAACTTTATTCTGAATCCAACTAAAATTTTCGATACGTTCTTTTTGATAATGTACGGGTTGATCAAATGACCAATTCTCATTAAAATGTAAAAAATACTTTTTCCAAAGACCAAAAGCTTCTACCGGATCCTTACAATCGTTATATTCATTATCACCCAAGACTATAAAGGTTGGAGTTTTAAAATTTCGAAGTATACTGTCCGTATCTTTATAATGATATTCATCGCATGGTATTCCACCAGTCTTAATATCTCCTAAATGAATGATAAATTCGGACTTACTCTTATCATTATGTTCCTTTACAAAGTCAATTAACTCTGCACGTTTTACATCACCGTAGGGGACATCACCAATTGCGCTGAACACTACTGGAGATATTTTCTTCTGTTTTGAGTTTTTGTCTTTAGTATCTAAACATGATAACACAAGACACAACAGCCCGCATAAAAACAGGATTTGTTTAAATTTAAAATTCATTTTAGAACTGAATAATGAGTTAATATTTGTTATTTATAGACCCCAAGCCTGGAGTACCAGATTTAAAAATGAAATCATAACATATATTTCCAGCGGTAATAACTATAAACTGACTTCCCCTACCATAAATTTATTGAGAGGCTGTTACTATATTCTCGCTATCTTTATTATATGCTTGAGGTCCAATAGAAAACATAAGAAGAAAAAAAACTATTTTCTTCTTATGTTTTCTATTATAACTTAAATTTCAAGCTAACATTAATATCCTGGATTTTGTACCAGCTTTGGGTTAGAGGAAATCTGTACTGACGGTATAGGGTATATGCCCCTGGATTCTGGAGTGTCAGAAGTATGAAACTTCCACCTTCCTGTAAAGAAAGTGCCAAAACGAATCATATCCCTTCTTCTACTGCCTTCCCACAATAATTCCCTTGACCTTTCATCTTCTATATCCTGAAGACTAAGAGCGGTTAAGGGGTCTGCATTGCTTCGTGACCTTACGTCATTGACAAGTCCTAAGGCTTCAGTTGAATTTCCACCACCAATTCTAAAAAGTGACTCTGCTTTAGTAAGTAAAACATCGGAATAGCGCATAAGAACGACGTCATTATTTGCATCGCGACCTACCCATTGTCCGTCTGGTACATACTTAAGCACCCTAAAACCTTCATTATCTAAAGCGGCTATAGGATCCTCCCCTATCGGAATCAAATCCAACTGAATTCCATTTGGATCAATTAATGGATCGTCATTTAAATAAGTTTGGGGTCCATGAAGGATATAATTGCGACGTATGTCATTTACATCATATCGGTCAAAGGCTTTCTCAAAAGTATTATATCCATTCGCTGGTGTAAAAGGAAGATTATAAACCAACTTATGAAGTGGATGCAGCGCTCCCCTGACATAATTATTTTTACCTGCATTAACCGAAGGATCAATGGAAAAAGAAGAAATCAGCTCTTTTGAATTGTAATTGTCACCGGTAAAGTTATCGATAAAATTAGGCTCTAAAATATATCCGTTTGAATTAATTACTTTATTACTCATTTCAAGAGCATCATTCCAATGCTCTGTGCCTGAGTAAACTTCACCATTTAAATATACAGTCGCCAAAGCAGCATATATTGATTCTTTGGTAAATCTTGGATAATAAGCCGCTCGATCAACTTCTGTTATAGATGGCAAATTTACAGCTGCGGAAAGCATTTCAGATACTACAAAATCAAAAACTTCACTTCGGCTACTAGTCTCCGGCAAATTATTTTGATCTATCCTGGCATCGGTTACAATAGGGACATTGCCCCAAAAATCCATAGCATAAAAATAAGCATATGCCCTTAAAGCTTTAACTTCTGCAATAGGACCACTAAGATTCTCGGCTTCCGGGGATTCTTCTATACTCTGGAGCACCGCATTAGCAGCACCTATAACTCCAAAAACTTCATCCCAAGCATCACCATTTTTACCATTCTCAGAACTCACATCATGGGTGACAAATTCCAGATAACTTCCACCACTGAACCATCCGCCACTTGCCCTTCCAACTACAATGAATTCATCTGTTCCCAATTCCTGACTTCTCCAGGCATTATTATAATTAGCAAAACCCGACATCCTCTGGTATACTCCAACAACGGAAGATAAGGCCTGATCTTCAGTTTTGTAATAATTTTCAGGAGATAAAACCCCAAAGAGCTCTTCATCCAAATCATCTGCACATCCACTTAGTAGAAAGAAGGGAAGTAGCAATAAAATCCATTTTCTATTATATAAACTTTTCATTTTTTTATTTTTTATAGGTTTTTAATAAAAGAATTTAAAACTTGATTCTTCCGCCAATAGAAATATTCTTAGATCTGGGATATGCCAGGTAATCTATCCCCAAAGGTGCAACTCCACCACCACTCGTGTCTGAATTGACCTCCGGATCTTGACCAGAATAATTTGTGATCACAAAAAGATTTTCCATTGTAACATATATTCGGGGAGCAATTAATGCGCTTTCCGACGATACGTTAAAAGTATATCCCATAGTAAGATTATTCAATCTTATAAAAGACCCATCTTCAATCCATCTTGACGAATAGGTTTTTCTCTGTTGCCTATCCAACCCATCATTCACAGCACTGCGAAGTATATTTTTAGCCGGGAGGATACCTTTGTAGGATAGATTAAGAGCAGTAAGATTTAGGACATCATTACCAACCGATCCCCTAAAGTTAAAACTAAGGTCTAAATTCTTATAACCAAAAGTATTATTAAAGCCAAAAGTAAAGTCGGGCATGGCATTACCAATAACCTGATTTCCATCTTCAAACTGTTCTTCCCCATTTTCAATTCCAGTGAATTTTAAACCATAAAAAGTTCCCAATGACAATCCGGGAGATATTAATTGGGAATAAGGAGTTAACCCGGTAGATGGTAACTCACCATAAAGGATTTCATCTGTAGAAAAAGATTCGTTGGATAGGCTAATAACCTCGTTCTTATTAGAACTTATATTTGCATTTGCGCTCCAAATAAAATTCTGGTTCTTAATAATATCACCTCCCAAGGTGAATTCTATCCCTGAATTTTGAACTTCGCCAACATTAGCCAATTGGGTAGATACAACTGAAGGAGAGGGAACAAGAATACTTAATAAAAGATTTGAAGTGTTCTTTTTATAATAATCAAATACCCCAAACATCCGTCCTTTAAATAATTGGAAATCCAGTCCCAAATCAAATTGAGCGGTTTCTTCCCATTGTAAATTAGGATTGGCATATTGTTGTGGAAGTACTACCGTAAGTCTATTTCCCCCCACCAAATAGCCAGTTGTACTCGCGCCTAAAGTTGTAATTGAGTTTAAATTTCCAATTTCCTGATTACCTGTCACACCGTAACTTAACCTAAGTTTCAAATCGTTAATAAAATTTTCTTCAGGAAAGAAATTCTCATTAGAGACCCTCCAAGCTACAGATCCGGAAGGGAAAGTTCCCCATTTATTTCCGTCCCCAAAGCGACTAGAACCATCTTGCCGTAGAGTAGCTGTTAACAGATACCTATTTTTAAATGCATAATTTATTCGCCCATAATAGGAAATTAAAGTATTGGTAGTTTTATAATCACTTACGTTGTTAACCGTATTGGCCGCTTGTAAGCTGTTCCATTTAAATTCATCAGAAATAAAACCCGAAGCGCTAATCCGATAACCCTCATCCGTAAAATTTTGATAAGAATACCCGGCAATAGCATTTAATGAATGATCATTATCCAGACCTATAAAATCTTGATACCTTAATGTTGTTTCAAATAATTTACTCGAATTTCCAGTGTTCTGCTTATTGGCGATTCCCCCAACACCTTCTCCAAGAGGATTGAGTTTCTGGATATAAGAGTTTCTTTGAATATCTAGATGAGTGTATCCCAAATTAACATTTACACTTAAAGGTTTAATAATTTTATATGTAGTGGAAAGATTTCCAAATAAGCTTCTGGTATTGGACTCATCTTCTATTTCATTAGCATAAGAAACAGGATTTACTGTAAACTGGCTATATTGTGTGAAATTCCCACTTTCATCACGTATAGGATAGGTTGGGTTAAAGACATATGCATCAAATAACATATTGGTGCCATTTTCACCTCCTATATTATTGGAGATGGGAGCATTACTCGCCTCAATAAGAGAGGAGTTCATTCTTAAATCGAATGCCAGCTTACCATCAAACACTTCATGATTAATCCCAATTGAAGTGGTAGTAATACTCTGTTCGGAGCCTATTACCACGCCTTCCAAAGTACTGTGTCCTAACGAACCCCGATATCTTGAAGCATCCCCTCCGCCACTTAATGAAAGGTTATAGTCTTGCGAAAGACCAGTAGTAAATATTTCATCCTGCCAATTAGTTCTGGCTCCTTGATCGTCAAGAGGTAACCCAAGCTCGTTCACCAGGTTTACATATTCATCTGCACTTAATATATCCAACTTTTTTGACACCGTGGAAAATCCGGTACTTGCCGAAAAATCGGTAGTCAATTTGCCCTTGTGTCCCATTTTTGTAGTTACAACAATTACCCCATTGGCCCCTCTGGAGCCATAAATGGCCGTGGCAGAGGCATCCTTAAGGACTGTGATACTTTCAATATCATTTGAATTGATGCTATTTAATGGGTTTACAGGCTCCTGATCAAAATAATTATTTCCACCAGATCCTATGTTCGCCTGCCTGGCTGGAGATGAGGTAGATATGGGAACTCCATCAATGACATACAAAGGGTCATTTGAAGCGGAAATTGACGTGCCTCCTCTAATTCTTACCGTATTCGACCCTCCCGGTTTACCGCTATTTTTTGAGATGCTAACTCCTGCCATTTTTCCTTCCATCAGTTGCTGGACATTTTGTTGAGATCCTTCTGGAAAATCATCAGAGCCTAAAGAAGTAATCGAACCTGTAACATCCTCCTTTCGTTGGGTACCATATCCAACAACAACGATTTCGTTCAAAGCGCCAGCACTTTCTATCAGTGTAATTGTAATGTTCGCTTGCCCCTTTACCATCACTTCCTGGGTGGCAAAACCAATATAGGATATCACCAAAGTGGAATTTTCTTCAAAAACCTTCAAGGAATAGTTGCCATCAAAATCAGTCATGACCCCATTGGAGGTTCCTTTCTCAACAATGCTTGCGCCTGGCAAAGGTTGACCGTTAGAATCCGAAACTATTCCGGACACCGTAAATTTTTGTTGCGTAGTATTCGAGGACATAGTTGCACTAATTCCTACTATTTTACCTTTAATATCTAATTTAAAATCCTTGCCAAAGAAATAAGTTTCAAATAATTTATTGGCTAGGATTGTCCCTTTTTTTAATTTTACTTTAGGTAAATCATTAAAAAGACCCTCTTGGTATATAAAAGAATAATCGGTCTGATCTCTTAATAAGTCAAACACTTCATCTATGGATACTAATTGATCCTTGTCAATGTGAACCTTAGTGTTCTTCGAGAAAAGATTACTCGAATTAAATCCAAATGCAGTGGAACAAAGTAAAAAAACGAATGTTCCCATCATAAACTTTAGTAGCCCTATCCGCTTAAGGAAAAGATGGTTAGTAAATTTAATTTTCATAAATTTGTGTATTAGTTGGTTA
>Ga0314774_1001096_pt1 | contig 18560 bp, 23 predicted proteins | sample MetaGCBIA2018_FD_204515 | JGI IMG/M metagenome (GOLD analysis project Ga0314774, IMG submission 204515) | Cryopeg brine microbial communities from Beaufort Sea near Barrow, Alaska, United States - CBIA 2018 | ecosystem: Environmental > Aquatic > Marine > Coastal | place: USA: Alaska | collected...
GCCATCGACGTGTTCACCCGCTGCGTGCTCGGCATGGTCGTTACGCTGGAAGCCCCATCCGCCGTCTCGGTCGGTCTGTGCCTTGCGCATGTTGCTTGCGACAAGCGTCCTCGGCTGGAAAGGCTGGACGTGGAGATGGACTGGCCGATGAGCGGCAAGCCCGGGCAGCTTTATCTGGACAACGCGGCCGAGTTCAAGAGCGAAGCGCTACGCCGTGGCTGCGAGCAGCATGGCATCCGGCTGGACTATCGCCCGCTGGGACAGCCGCACTATGGAGGCATCGTAGAACGGATCATCGGTACGGCGATGCAGATGATCCACGATGAATTGCCGGGGACAACCTTCTCCAACCATGACCAGCGTGGGGACTACGATTCTGAAAACAAGGCAGCGCTGACGTTGCATGAGCTGGAGCGCTGGCTCACATTAGCAGTCGGCACTTATCATGGCTCTGTGCACAACGGCCTGCTGCAACCACCGGCTGCGCGCTGGGCTGAGGCCGTGGGGCGAGTCGGTATGCCGGCCGTCGTCACCCGATCCACGGCTTTCCTGGTCGATTTCCTACCCATCATCCGTCGCACGCTGACCCGCACCGGCTTTGTCATCGACCACATTCACTACTACGCCGATGCGCTCAAACCATGGATTGCGCGGCGCGACCGCTTGCCTACTTTCCTGATCCGGCGTGACCCGCGCGATATCAGCCGCATATGGGTGTTGGAACCGGAGGGACAACATTACCTGGAGATTTCCTACCGCACCTTATCGCACCCGGCTGCCACCCTGTGGGAGCAACGGCAGGCACTGGCGAAATTGCGGCAGCAAGGGCGTGAACAGGTCGATGAGTCAGCACTGTTCCGCATGATCGGGCAGATGCGCGAGATCGTGACCACTGCACAGAAGGCCACGCGCAAGGCACGGCGCGACACGGATCGACGCCAACACCTCAAGACTTCAGTTCCGCCGAACAAGCCGACTCTGCCAGCAACGGACGTTGCTGACCCGCAGGCAGACAACCCGTCACCGGCCAAACCGTTCGACCAGATCGAGGAGTGGTAGCCGTGGACGAAGACCCCATCATCGACTTGTCACACTTGCTGCCGGCCGCACAGGGGCTGACCCGGCTGCCGGCGGACGAACGCATACAACGCCTTCGCGCCGACCGCTGGATCGGCTATCCCCACGCCGTCGAGGCGCTGAGCCGGCTGGAAGCTCTGTATGCGTGGCCAAACAAGCAACGCATGCCCAACCTGCTGCTGGTCGGCCCGACCAACAACGGCAAGTCGATGATCATCGAGAAATTCCGGCGCACGCATCCGGCCAGCTCCGACGCCGACCAAGAGCACATTCCGGTGCTGGTCGTGCAGATGCCCTCCGAGCCGTCTGTGGTCCGTTTCTACGTCGCCCTGCTCGCCGCGATGGGCGCGCCGCTGCGCCCGCGCTCACGGCTGCCGGAAATGGAGCAATTGGCGCTGGCCTTGCTACGCAAGGTCGGCGTGCGCATGTTGATAATCGACGAGCTGCATAATGTCTTGGCTGGCAACAGCGTCAACCGGCGGGAATTCCTCAATCTGCTGCGCTTCCTCGGCAACGAGCTGCGCATCCCACTGGTTGGGGGCGGCACGCGCGACGCCTACCTGGCGATTCGCTCTGACGACCAGTTAGAGAACCGGTTCGAGCCCATGATGCTGCCGCTGTGGGAGGTCAACGACGATTGCTGTTCATTGCTGGCCAGCTTCGCCGCGTCGCTTCCGCTGCGGCGGCCTTCCACGATTGCCACGCCGGACATGGCGCGCTATCTGCTCACTCGCAGCGAGGGCACCATCGGCGAACTGGCCCACCTGCTAATGACGGCGGCCATCGCTGCCGTGGAGTGTGGCGAGGAAGCGATCAACCACCGCACGCTCAGCATGGCCGATTACACCGGACCCAGCGAGCGGCGGCGGCAATTCGAGCGGGAACTGATGTGAGGCCGGCAGCACGCTGGCCGCTGCATCCGGCTCCCAGGGAAGGCGAAGCCTTATCCTCTTGGCTCCAGCGTGTCGCCGCTTGCTATCAGATGGAGGTGCGCGACCTGCTGACACACGATCTCGGTCATGGCCAGGTCGATGACCTGGATATCGCGCCACCAATGTCGTTGCTGACAGTGCTCTCCCAGCGAAGCGGCATCGAAGTGGACCGGCTGCGCTGCATGAGCGTTGCCGGTTGGGTGCCGTGGCTGCTGGACAGCCTCGACGACCGGATTCCGGCTGCCCTAGAAACCTATGCATTCCAGTTCTCGGTGCTGCTACCGAGACGCAATCGTAGAACCAGAACAGTCGCAAGTTGGCGGGCTTGGCTCCCCAGCCAGCCGATCCGCCGAGCCTGCCCGCTCTGCCTGAGCGATCCGGCGAATCCAGCCATATTGCTCGCATGGAAGCTGCCCCTGATGCTGAGCTGTCCGCAGCATGGCTGCTGGCTGGAATCCTATTGGGGCGTGCCGGGGCGTTCTCTTGGCTGGGAGAGCACCGATACGACGCCACGCGCGGCCGGCGAAGCGATTACAGCGATGGATCGGCGCACATGGCAGGGGATGACAACGGGTTATGTTGCGCTGCCGCGCCGACGCATCCACGCCGGCCTCTGGTTTCGGATACTACGCACGCTGCTCGATGAGCTGAACACTCCGCTCTCAACGTGCGGAACCTACGCAGGATATATCCGTCATGTTTGGGAAGACTGCGGGTATCCGCCGCGCGCTGGACAAAGTCTATGGCGACCGTATGAAACCTTGAATCCGGCAGTGCGGATACAGATGCTGGAAGCGGCGGCAACGGCAATCCACTTGATCGAGTTGAGGGTGATAAGCCCACCGGGGGAGCATGCCAAGCTATTCTGGTCGGAACCGCGAACCGGGTTCACCAACGGTCTGCCCGCGAAGGAGCGGAAACAGGAGCCCATCAACTACTGGCAGGAGGCGCTTAAGGCAATCAACGAAGCAGTCGCCGAAGCTCGAAACAACCCCGAGACAGCCCGCTCACTGTTCGCGCTGGCTGCCAATGGGCGGCGGTGCGACCCCGAGTCCCTGGAGCGCTTGCGCGCCGAGTTTGCCAAGGACGGCATTCCTGTCACATCATGATCCCGATGAACCCTTTGTGTGTCTTACATTAAATAACGGGTTATATGACAAATTTTGACGGCTAACGCTTTCTGACGCTAACTGTCACATAATCGATCGTTTATGTGACGGGCACCATATGCTCATTGGCTACATGCGGGTGTCGAAAGTAGATGGCTTTCAAGCCACCCAGCTCCAGCGCGATGCGCTGATAAAAGCAGGTATCGACCCGCCGCATATTTATGAAGACCAGGCCGCCGGCAAGCATGAGAACCTTGACATCAGGGCGACGATGAAAAAGAAACGGGACAAGGAGATGCCCGCCTACCTAACTCTCGGCGCATGCTATTCGAGCATGGCCTGGGAAGCGATCGGTATAGGACCTCAGGTAGGTGCTATGTTGTCTGAAGTGATCAACGCAATCTGACGATTGAATCGACCAGCCACAGAAAAATTGACGTACAGCAATCGAGAGGTTGATCTAAACATAAATTCAGGTTCGATTCAGGTAGATGCTGTTCAATGAAAGCGTCGCAAATCGAATTCGTTAAGGAGCTTCGCTATGAAGAGTTTTACCAGGGTAATCGCAATTTCTTTGATCATGGCTACACCGGTTGTCTGGGCGCAGGGTTCGAGTAACCAGCAGATGCCTGGTGGGATGATGATGTCCCCGGAGCAGATGCAGGAAATGCAGCAGAACATGTCCCGCATGCAGGAGATGGCGCCTAAAATGCGTGGGAGTTCCGGACAAAACCGGCAAAAGCTCATGCAGGAACATATGGAACTCATGCAAGAGCAGATGCACATGATGAGGGGCGGTATGATGGGCAGGCAAGGAATGATGAATGGTCAGGGAATGATGAATAACCCAGGAATGATGAATCGCCAAGGAATGATGAATGGTCAGGGGATGCAGGGAAATTCGAGCCAAGGCAACCCTGCTATTAACTCAGAAGACCGCGTTCAGTTTATGGAAAAACGGATGGATCAGATGCAACTGATGATGGAGCAAATGTTGGAGCATCAGCAGGAACTGCAAGATCGCGCAAAGTGACTCTCTGACGATTCCAGGGGTTACTGTGGGGTGCCCCAGGATGGACAGCAGGCCGATATCGGCGGGACATGGAAATGAATAAACCCACCGAGTTGCAGGAAGCGTTCTTCCCGGCCACGGCCATGCCGGACAACGCATGGTGGTCGGCTCTATGGCCCGACCCTGACGGCATTGTTCGAACCCTCGGGATAGAAGCCGGAATGGCGGTCGTGGATCTGTGTTGTGGCGACGGTTACTTTACAGCACCCCTGGCTGAGCTGGTAAATGGCAACGTTTATGCCCTCGACATCGACCCCGATATGTTGAGCCAGGCCCGGTCAGAGGTTGAACGGCGGGGGGCCTCTGTCGCTGAGTGGCTTTGCGCCGACGCGCGGGATATTGCTGGGTTGGTCCCTCACGAGATTGATTACGTCTTGATTGCCAATACGTTCCATGGCGTTCCGGACAAGACCGCATTGGCGCAGGCCGTATGGCGGGTGCTAAAGGCGGGTGGTCGCTTCATCATTGTCAACTGGCACCAGGTCGCCCGTGAGCAAACCACTGTGCTGGATAAGCCGCGCGGACCCAAGACCGAAATGCGCATGTCGCCGGAGCAGGTCCGGGCGGTTGTCGAACCGGCAGGGTTCCAGTTGGCTGACCTGGTTGAGCTTCCGCCCTACCACTACGGAGTAATATTTCAAAAACCATAATCTGACGCAGCAACGGCTGTGCCGGAATGTCCGAGGAAGAAAAAGAGGATTTCGAGGCGAAAATAGTTGAAATGCTAAAGTGATGAAGACCTCATTGGAGCGTTCTACTTCCAGCACGTGGCCTGAATCGCAAGAAGAGCGTTATGACTGAAGATGAGAAAGACACGGGTAAACCCGATTGAAGGAGAGACATTATGCAGCAAGGATGGGAAATGATGCCCTGGTACGGAATGATTTTCGGTCCGATCATGATGATTCTGGTGCTTGCCACAGCCGTCACGGTCGTGATTCTGCTCGTCCGCTGGTTGGGCGGGGGCTCAGGGTCGCCGTTTCACGACAACCGGCAGCCATCTAAGGCGGCGCTCGATATCCTCAAGGAACGCTTTGCGAAAGGAGAGATCGATAAGGACGAGTTCGAAGAGAAGAAGCGTTTACTTTCGGATTGAAAGATTTCACATGCCGCCATTCGTGGCAGACTAAACCTTGAGGGGTATCCGGATTAAATGGTTGTTCTTACCCCTGCATGAGAATGAGACAAGCAGACATCTCATCGGATCTTCTGGTTGATGCTTCAGCCTATTGCTGAAGCATGCTTCTCTCGCTGATTCCAGCAAGAATCCCGCAAGCCTCAACTTCCCGGCCATCGTTGCAACTCCCTCTCAATGAAACCAGTTGTTTCTCAAGCGTTTGCAGAGCTGTTATCTGCGACCGCACATGAGAGATGTGGTCATCGAGTAAGGCGTTAACGGCAGCACAAGGCTGGTGAGGGTCGTTCTGATAGCTCTGTAGTTTATGAATCTCTGCTAGTGACAGGTTCAGAATTCGGCAACGACGGATGAAGGCCAGCAGCTCACCATGCTTCTCGGTATAAACACGGTAACCATTCTCCTGCCGATCCGGTGGTGGTAGCAAGCCCTGCTGCTCGTAGAAGCGGATTGTCTGTGTATCGACCTCCACTAACCGTGCCAATTGGCCAATGCGCATCAAACTCCTCCTCAGCGAATTCTCTACCCGGTTGACCTTATAGTGACTATATGGTTTTTAATGGTAGCACAAGGTCCTTCAAGTGGAGTCGTTTCGTGAGTAAAACCTGTGGTGGCCAAAGTGGCTGCGAGGCAACGCCAGCAGCGGATATCGACATGCCAGTCTCCTCCAAAGCATCAGGGGAATGGGTCAGCGTTTATGCTGTACCGAAGATGGACTGTCCGTCAGAAGAGCGGTTGATCCGCCTGGCCCTGAATGGTTTTGACGAGATTCGAACGCTATCCTTTGACCTGTCAAATCGTCAGTTGAAGGTGGTACATAACGGCGAGGTCGAGCCCATCACCGCGAAGCTGAAGAGCTTGGGGCTAGGCGCCTCTCTTCAGGACACCGTCGCTGCCGATCCAGAGGCAATCAAGGCCGCCGAGAGTTCGGTGGCCTCCACTAGGCAAGAGTCCCGCACCCTGCGTTGGTTGCTCGGCATTAACGCCCTCTTATTCGTGGTGGAAATGACTGCCGGTCTGATCGCACAGTCCGCCGGCTTGATTGGAGAATCACTGGACAATTTTGCCGACGCGGCCGTATATGGCCTTGCCCTTTATGCCGTTGGGCATACTGTAAAGATGCAGGTGCGTGCCGCGCATCTTGCCGGGGTGCTCCAACTGATTTTGGCTCTCGGAGTACTCTTAGAGGTAGTGAGACGCTTTGTATTCGGTAGTGAGCCTGAATCGCTGATGATGATGGCTATCGCATTCGTCGCATTGATCGCCAATACCAGTTGTCTGCTGCTGATATCCAAACACAGAGAGGGCGGGGCGCATATGAAGGCAAGCTGGATATTCTCCGCCAATGACGTGGTGATCAACATAGGTGTCATCACCGCTGGTGCCCTGGTTGCGTGGACTGGATCCAATTATCCAGATTTGATCATCGGCGGCATCTCGGGAATCATTGTGCTTAACGGTGCCAGGCGTATTCTGGCGCTCCAGGGTTAAAACAATGCCCGTTACTGACAAAAAGCTCTCGCAATATGCCTTGTTATCCATCTCCGGCTTGGTAGCAGTGTCGGGCCAAGCTGTAAAGTGGCTGAGTCAACAATCAATGGCTTATGGCGAGTCTATTCAAGTGACCTCTTTAGACCTATGGAATACCCGCACCGTACGACTCAGGGCAAACAGGGCCAGAATGGCCAGGACGAATACTGTGATTTCCCAGTGCTCAGCGAGGATCGTGCCGGCGGTGGTGCTGGCGATTTGCTGGTTCGAGGCCGTCTTGAGTAAGCTGGCCACTGAATGTCATGCGCATCAAGGCAAGGTATCGTGCCCGATGACCGCTGCCCTGCGTGGTTGCTAAGTCATGTGCTGGCACGGATTGGTGTAGTGCAGGCGGCTTTTGTAAATGACAACAGCCCTTTGCCGAGCCCAATTAAATAGGGTATTCAGATTACTCGGTTGATATCCAATCTGTCGTTATGATCATTCGGGATCGCTCGGGCTACCCCTGAAGTCTTAAAGCTTGACTAAACTGTAATATGTCCATATTCTTGGACATATGGAAACTTTAAAGGCAATAGCAAGCTTTGGCGCTCTCTCTCAAGAGACTCGATTGGAAGCATTTCGGCTTCTGGTTCGTCATGAACCGGAGGGGCTTCCGGCGGGTGAGATCGCAAGACAACTGGGTGTGCCGCACAATACGATGTCAGCACATTTGTCTGTCCTTACCCGGGCAGAACTCGTTCTGTCCCAACGCCAGAGTCGTTCCATCATCTATCGTGCGAACTTGAATTGCGTGCAAGAGACGATCCGGTTTCTGGTCAATGACTGTTGTGCAGGCCATCCAGAGGTCTGTGAACCGTTGATATCCTCGCTGGTCGCTTGCCCTGCCCAACCAGACGAACTGTGAGGCACTATGCAACCACTGATTTATCACAACCCTGACTGCGGCACATCGCGCAACACGCTGGCGATGATCAATGCCTCGGGTGAATCGCCTGAAGTCGTCGAATATCTCAAGATGCCACCCAGTCGTGAGCGGCTGGTAGCTCTGCTCTCGATGATGCAGATCACTCCGCGTGAACTCCTTCGACGCAAGGGCACGCCTTACGATGAATTGGGGCTCGACGACCCCACTTTGAGCGACGATCAGCTGACTGATGCGATGATGGCGCATCCGATTTTGATCAATCGTCCCATCGTCGTGACTGACAAGGGGGCTCGTCTTTGTCGACCGTCCGAGTGGGTATTGGAACTTCTTGAGCGCCCCGTCAAACACTTTACCAAAGCAGATGGTGAAGTGATTCACTACCCGCGAGACACACAGTGAGCCGTTTGAAACCTTTCCATTGCTAGTGTTGCATCAATGATGTCATCCCTAGAGCAGTGTTTAGTCATTTATAGAAGGAGCCGTGGCATGACCACACTAAAGCCCTCACAGGCCCCCAGCACGTCTGAAGGTCTGGGGCTGTTCGAACGTTTTCTCTCGCTTTGGGTAGCCCTGGCCATCGTGGTGGGTGTGCTGATAGGGCAGTTCGCTCCGGCCATTCCCGAGGCCTTGTCGCGCTTCGAGTATGCCCAGGTATCAATCCCGGTGGCGGTGCTGATCTGGGCCATGATCTTTCCCATGATGGTGCAAATCGATTTTACGTCGATCCTCGACGTCCGCCGTCAGCCCAAGGGGCTGGTTATCACCACGGTGGTGAACTGGCTGGTCAAGCCTTTCACTATGTTTGCTATCGCCTGGTTCTTTTTGACCGTGGTATTCGCGCCCCTGATTCCTGCGGAGCGGGCCAGCGAATACCTGGCCGGGGCTATCCTCTTGGGTGCTGCGCCCTGTACCGCCATGGTCTTTGTTTGGAGCTACCTCACGCGAGGCGACGCGGCCTACACCTTGGTTCAGGTGGCGCTCAACGATCTGATCATGCTATTCGCCTTCGCGCCCATCGTCGTTTTCCTGCTCGGCGTGTCGAACATCCAGGTGCCCTGGGATACGGTCATCCTGTCGGTGGTGCTCTACATTGTGATTCCGCTGAGTGCCGGCTACCTGACTCGCCAGGCTGTCATCAAGCGGCGCGGTATTACGTGGTTCGACAACGTTTTCATGAAACGCCTGGCTCCCATCACTCCGGTCGGCTTGATCATCACCCTGGTGCTGTTGTTCGCCTTCCAGGGCGATGTAATTATTGCTAATCCGTTGCATATCGTACTGATCGCCATCCCGTTGATTCTCCAAACCTTCCTGATCTTCTTTATCGCTTATGGCTGGGCCAAGGTCTGGAAGGTGCCCCATAATATTGCAGCGCCTGCCGGTATGATCGGCGCCAGTAACTTCTTCGAGCTGGCCGTGGCGGTCGCCATTGCCCTGTTCGGCCTGCAGTCCGGCGCAGCATTGGCAACGGTGGTGGGTGTTCTCGTCGAAGTGCCGGTGATGCTCTCACTGGTCGGTTTCGCCAACCGCACCCAAAGCTGGTTTCCCAGTGCGAAGCCCAGTCAGTTGAAAGGAGATGACCATGTATAATACTGCCTTAGTTGCGCTGGATCTGGCGCCTGCCGAGCAGCCCATCGTTGATTGCTTGCCTGAATTGCAGCGCTGGGGTGTTCGCCGCGTGATCCTTACCCACGTCATGCAGGTCGGTTATGTGCAAGGTGCCGCCTTGGCGCATGAGAAGGACTATGTGGCCTGGCTGGAAAAACTGGCCCAGCCCTTGCGGACTGCCGGCCTTAAGGTTGAGGTCAGCGTTCGCGCCAGAGGTATTCCTGCCGATGAAATCCTGACGGCGGCAACAGAACACAATGCCGATCTCATCGTGATTGGCTCGCGCGGCCACAACCTGATCAGCACGCTTTTTCTGGGCAGCGTGGCCAGAGCCGTGATTCGCAAGACGACGCTGCCGCTGCTGTTGGAATGGGTCGAACCCACCCCTGCTGGCACCCAGCAGAAATGCGTGGCGGTCTGCACGAACACCTTGCGCCATGTGCTGCTGGCCACGGATTTTTCGGCGCAGGCCACAGCGGCTGAGCAGGCTGTCATTCATCTAGCGGCAAAAGCCGAACAGGTCGACTGTGTGCACGTCATGGACACTGCCGACCGCAACGCAAAGTCGGTTTCGTCCACTACCGCACAAGCTGCGCTCACCGCGCTGGTACAACGTATCGTGGCAGCGCGCAGTCAGGGCAATAGCGTTGTGCTGCATGGCAAGGCATCGAGCGAAATCGCCCGCCATGCAGCCAGCCAAGATGTGTCGCTGATCGTGGTCGGCAAACGCGGCCAGAACCCGGTGGCCAGCCTGGTAACCGGTAGCACCGCCGCCAATCTTTGCGAGATCGCCGGTCGGCCCGTATTGATGGTGCCCTGAGGAGTGGATATGTCCCGAATTTTATTCTTGTGTGTCGCTAATTCTGCTCGTAGCCAGATGGCCGAGGGTCTCGCTCGGCATCTGATGGGCGAACACGCCGATGTGACGAGCGCCGGCTCTCAGCCGAAGCAGGTCAACCCTCATGCTATTGCTGCCATGGCGGAGATCGGTATCGATATCAGCCAACAGCAGAGCAAGTCAATGGATACCATTGATCCTGCCACGATCGACATAGTGGTCACACTGTGTGCAGAGGAGGTCTGCCCGATTCTGCCCGGCAAGGTCAAACGTCTGCACTGGCCTATTGCCAACCCGGCTATCACCGCTGGCGGCCAACGCCCCGAGGAGACACTGACACGCTTTTGTATAGCGCGTGATCAGATCAAGGCGCATATCGAGGTTTTGCGCGGGCTACTCAATCTGCCCAAAGGGCCGCAGGCACAGGAGTTTCACAGCAGCATTCGTGTCAACGACCTACCTGCCAGCGTGCGTTTTTACGCCTGGTTGCTGAACATCTGGCCCAAGGAATGGACTCACCGCTATGCCACATTTATCAGGCCGGATCTGAACTTGAATTTTGTGTTGGTGGTGTCCGATGGTAAGGCGCTGCATCATGACACGCTGTATCACCTGGGTATCAGCGTAGCTGATTGTCAGTCCGTTGTTGATGCCTATCATTGGGCCGTAGCATTTGGTGCACGGATTGAAAAGCCGCCACGCACAACCTGGAAAGGCACGCCTTTGCATGAGTTGTGGCTGGCCGACCCCGATGGCACGCTGATCGAAATTTACGCCCGCCTGACCGACAGTGAGCTCGCGGAGAAACCCGCCGATGAGATGCCGACATTTCTGGTGCCAAGCACCCTCCCGGAATCAGTTTGATGTGCGAACTGCTCGCCATGTCATGCCGACACCCGGCCCAACTGACCTCATCTCTCACGGCTCTGGCCTCCCACGCCAAGGGTGAGAGGCACAATCGCGATGGCTGGGGTCTGGCGTTTTATCAGGGTAAGGATGTGGCTCTGTACCGTGATACCAGCCCTGCCGATACCTCCCCACTGGTTCCCTGGCTGGAAGCCAACGGCCCGGCTACGACTTTATCGGTCGGCTATATTCGCCATGCTACACAAGGCGCCGTCAATTTGGCCAATACTGGCCCGTTCATGCGTGAACTCAGTGGGTATATGCAGGTGTTTGCCCATAACGGCAACCTGAAGCTATTGGTGCAAACATCTCTCGTGAACGGCGGACTCTTTCAGCCGGTGGGTGATATCGATTCGGAATTGGCCTTTTGCCTGCTGCTGAAACGACTCAAGGGACTGGAGCACGCTCCAGATGAATTGCCCTCCTTGCAAGCAAGAATGGATGCGGTGGCTGAAATGGCTCGGTCACTGCGCGAATATGGTCCCGCCAGTTTTCTGTATGCCGATAGCGATGTGCTGTTCGCACACGCCGACCGCCGCCTACAATCACTGACCGGGCAAGTCACGGCTCCGGCCCTCTATCGACTGGAATGTCCAGTCGGAAATAAGGCAGCACTGGTGCGCAATTGTGATGTACCGGATGACCAGACGGCACAGCGTGTGATTTTGCTGGCAAGCGTACCACTCACTTCCGAAGCCTGGACACCCATGCCACGCGGCGAAGTGATTGCAGTGTGCCAGGGCGAGATCGTGGCAACAATGCAGTTGTAAGGGGGCAGTCATGAAAGTCAGCTGCTGCAGATGTACAACCTTAGATTCAGGAGAAATAGTGATGGAAAATTCCAAGCCTACAATTCCGCAAAAAATGACCTTCAGCGTGCGCGCCCAACGGGTGGATGCCCACGGTAGCGAAGCACAATGCAAGTCAGCACAGATTACGCTCGATACCGATCTTACCGGACGCACCGACGCTTTCAACCCCGCCGAACTCCTGTTGTCAGCACTGGCTGCCTGCATGATCAAAGGCATCGAGCGGGTTACACCGATCCTTAAGTTTGAGCTGCGCGGTGTAGAAGTCCACCTTCACGGAGTGCGGCAGGACTCGCCCCCGAAAATGGAATCCATTCGCTATGAAATCCTGGTGGACACCGATGAAAGCGAGCGGCGGCTGAACCTACTGCACGACAATGTGAAGAAATACGGTACGGTGTTTAATACCGTTTCACCTGGCACAGACTTGAGCGGTGTCTTGCGCCGTGCCGAATCACCCGCTGGACAGGCGCTCCAAACGTAATAAAGTGAAGGCTGCGTAAGCGCCTGCGCACCGAAAGATTTCGGCATAGTGTTAGTGCACGAATCCACATTCCTTCATTCAACGTTTGAATGCCATTCTAAGGAGCAAGACCATGAGCCAACCTGAAATTATCATCTGCAACCCGGTGCGTACGGCCATTGGTACTTACGGAGGTACACTAAAGGACGTTGCGGCACCGACACTTGGCGCCACTGTGATCCGCGAAAGCCTGAAGCGTTCCGGCTTGGGGGACGACAAGATACAGCAAGTCGTCATGGGCAACGTCATCCAGGCGGGCGTGAAGATGAACCCGGCGCGCCAAGCCGGCATTTTCGCCGGGTTACCCGTCGAGGTGCCCGCGCTGACCGTCAATCGCGTCTGCGGGTCGGGCGCACAGGCAGTGGTCAGCGCCGCGCTGGAAATCTGGGCGGGCATGACTCACTGCACAGTCGCCGGCGGTATGGAAAACATGGACCGCGCCCCGTACCTGATGTCGCAAGGGCGCTGGGGTGCACGCATGGGCGACGTGACGATGGTTGACAGCATGCTCCACGATGGCCTGAACGACGCCTTCAGTGACAAGCATTCTGGTTGGCACACCGAAGACCTAGTGCTCAAAACTGGCATCAGCCGCGAGGATCAGGACCGCTGGGCACTGCGCTCGCAACAGCGTTTTAGCGCGGCCCAGGCGGCCGGCAGCTTTGCCGCAGAAATCACTCCCGTGGAAATGCCCGGTCGTAAGGGCCCCGTGGTGTTTGCCAAGGATGAGCACAACCGTCCGCAAACCACTGCCGAGTCGCTGGCCCAGCTCAAGCCCGCATTCCGTAAGGAAGGCACCATTACCGCCGGGAGTGCGCCCGGGCTCAACACGGGGGCGGCGGCCATGATCGTAGCCGAACGCGGCTGGGCCGAGCAAAACGGCCTGAAGCCGATGGCCCGGCTGGTCAGCTATGGCGTTGGCGCAGTGGAGCCCGGAATGTTCGGACTAGGTCCGGTGCCCGCCGTACGCCAGGCTCTGGCACGAGCTGGATGGACTGTAGCCCAAGTCGACCGGGTCGAAATCAATGAGGCCTTCGCGGTGATTGCGTTGGCCTGCCTGCAAGAACTCGGCTTTGCGGAAGACATTGTAAATGTCGAAGGTGGCGCTATTGCACATGGCCACCCGATCGGCGCCACCGGTGCAGTGCTGACCACGCGCCTGCTGCATTCGATGCAGCGCGATGGCTGCAAACGCGGGATCGTCACGCTGTGCATCGGCGGCGGGCAAGGCATTGCACTGGCGCTCGAAAGCGTTTGAACGAAAAACGCCAAATGAACAGAGAAGGGGATGCGGTGACGCAGTCCGATAGACACGAACATACCCCTGCCCGTTATGGGCGGGCCTTTGCCATCGGCATCGCGCTGAACGTCGGCTTTGTCATCATCGAGGCGTTTTACGGCTGGCACACTCAGTCGCTCGCTCTGCTGGCCGATGCGGGCCATAACCTGAGCGATGTCGTGGGTCTGTTTCTGGCATGGGCGGCCGTGGCGGCAGCGCGATTACGACCGAACACGCGGCATACTTATGGCTGGCGACGCGGATCGATCCTCGCCAGTTTTGCGAATGCCATTATCCTGCTGCTGGCGATGGGGTCGCTGGGGTGGGAAGCCATACAGCGCTTGCAAACGCCAGCAGACATAGAGGCGAATACGGTGATGGTGGTAGCCGGTATCGGGGTGCTGATCAATGCCGCCACGGCTGCTTTGTTCATGGCAGGTAGCAAGGCTGACCTGAACATCCGTGGTGCTTTCCTTCACATGGCAGCGGACGCACTCGTATCGATCGGCGTAGTACTCTCCGGCGCGCTTTACCTGTGGCAAGGCTGGACGTGGATTGACCCGGTGGTCAGTCTCGCCATTGCTGTCGTGATCGTGATCGGCACCTGGTCGCTCTTCTATCGTTCTCTGCATCTGCTATTCGATGGCGTGCCAGAGAACATTGACCTCGACGCGGTGCGGGACTGCCTGCTTGCGTTACCCGGCGTAGAAGACCTTCACGATTTGCACGTTTGGGCCATGGCAACCAATGAAAGTGCGCTAACCGCACATTTGGTGCTCAAGGGAGATACGGAGTCAAATCGCGGGCTCCTCGAAAAGGCGCGCGAGAACTTGCATGAACTCTTTGAAATACGGCATGTCACGCTACAAGTCGAAACCGCCGACCAAGCGGCACTCTGTCCGGCAACGCACTGCTCCTGAGGCGCGCACGCCGAAGGCTGAAGAAACCGCTTGGCGCTACGCGTGGTTTTCCATACGCAGGGGCGATGCCGCTACACCGCTTTTTCGGCAAGCTTGGTCTAAAGTCCGTTGATAAAGCGCAACTTCTGGCCCGTGCGGAATCAAATTGTGTCGGTTGCTATTGCGTTCGGCCTGTTATAGAGCAGTGGCCCCCTCGTAGTTGCAAAGTGCAAGGCGCAACTGTGAGAGTGCAACGTCACGCTGGCATGTTGCCCGCTAGGCAAGCAACTGCTGGATGTCGTTTGCGTTGATGACCTTGCCTTCAACAACGATCTCGCCATCAATCGCCAGTGCCGGAGTACGCATGATGCCAGCATCAATAATGGCGTTGGTGTCGGTCACTTTCTCGACTTCGAATTCAAGCCCCTTTGCGTTTGCTGCGTCTTCCGCATTCGCTGTCAGTTGTTTGCATTTGGCGCAGCCGCTGCCATAAATAGTAAATTTCATTGTTTGTCCTCACTTTTGACATACGTGTTACGGGTAAAATTACCACCAGTTGCCATACACAAATCCGGTTATGGTGGCCATCACCACAACCAATGCACAATAAACCAATGTTTTTTGCGTGCCTAATATCGTGCGAATCACCAGCATGTTTGGCAGAGAGAGTGCGGGCCCTGCCAAAAGTAGCGCCAATGCCGGCCCTTTACCCATACCAGATCCCATCAGCGCTTCAACGATAGGTACTTCGGTCAGAGTAGAAAAGTACATCAGTGCGCCCAGTACCGAGGCGATGACTGTAGAGGTCAGCGTGTTATCACCCACGGCTATCGCTACCCATTCCGAAGGAATGATGCCTTCGTGGCCGGGACGACCCAGGGCAAAGCCGGCAACAAACACCCCTGCCAACAGCAGAGGCAGGATTTGCTTCGCGAAGTCCCAGCTTTGCAATGTCCACTCGCGATCTTGCTCACGCAATCCCGAGATGATCATCAAACCGGCAATGCCAATGGCAAAAGGCAGTTCGGGAGCACTCGGCACGATGACAGCCGCCACCACAACAACGGCCGTCAGTATCAGCAGTTGAGTGGCTGGCCAGTGCCAGCGCCAGATCAGCAGGCCCGCCAAAGCGGCGGAAAGCAGTGCCGTAATCAGCCACTTCCGTTCGTAAATCTGCATCCAGACTGCACTGTCGGCAGCCGCCCAGTTGGCGAATACCAGCACTCCGATCATCAATGCGAAAAAGGTCACAATCGCACTCATTGGCTTATCGGTTTCATCGCCACCAAATCCGCGAGCGTTTTTGACCACTCGCTGTGCCTCTTCCTTGCGGTAGATCAGGTGCATGATGGTGCCGATCACCAGTGCAAACAGAATAGCCCCGACCGCACGGGCAATGCCGATCTCAGCGCCTAGCACTTTTGCAGTGACGACAACGGCCATGATATTGATGGCCGGCCCGGAATAAAGGAACGCAATCGCTGCGCCCAAGCCCGCACCGCGCTTGTAGATACCTCCGAACAGGGGCAAGACCGTACAGGAACAGACGGCCAGCAGCGTGCCGGATACCGATGCAACGCTGAACGCCACGGGCTTGGACGCCTCAGGCCCCAAGTAGCGCATAACTGCATCCTGGCTGATATACGCCGACATGGCACCCGCAATCAGGAACGCTGGAAGCAAACACAGAATAACGTGTTCCTGAGCGTACCAATGTGTCAAGCGAACCGCCTCCAGCACCGCATTGTCGAAACGCGCAGTTCCAGCGGGAATAAAGTAGATCAGCAAAAAGGTGGCCAACATAAAGAACAGCAGGTTGGCTTCACGAGCGTTGCTGGCGTACAGCTCGCGCAATCGTGTGGTCATTCGAAACACTCCTTAGGCTGGGGTATTGTTGAAGCTCTCCTGTTAAGGAGACGAACACAGTCGCAAAAGGATGCAGAAAAAATGCTTTATCGGGGTACGTGGCAGCAGACTTGGCCGTTTTCATCAAACCTGACCTGACAGTTCTCAACTATCTCGCTTCTCAAACGCTGTCGAGCCCGGAGTAGACGGGATTTGACCGCACTCAGGGTCAAGCCATATTGTTTTGCGTAACGTTCTTGCAGTTGGCCTTGCAGATCGCACCGCTGAATAACGCTCCGATCGTCCTCGGACAGGTGGGCCAGATTGCGCAACAGACAACTTTCCAGCTCGGCGATAGGAGGCTTTTCATCACGCTCCAGCGGTATGTCTGAATCCAGATCAACAAACGCTTTCGCGGTGCGAAAACGGTCGGTTAGAAAGTTGCGTGCGACACTGAATAGCCAGGCCCTGGGATTGCGCACCTCGCAAAAAGCATGGCCTTGCAGAACAAGCTTAAGAAACAGTTCCTGAAGCACGTCATCCGCGTCGTAGGGATCCGCTATTCGTGCCAGTAAGAAAGCGCGCAGCTCCTGCTCATGGGACTCCCAGGCGCTCAAGATGCAGACGGGTGTCATCTCAGGGAGCATTCCGTTGAGATGGGCTGCGAGTGAAGGCTGTCGGTCGATGCTTGCCCTCTTCACTGGAGCGATAGCGCTTTGTGGCCATTGCCCACCACGTCAATTGAGTGAATGCTCGCTCGTAATAACCTGCCCAATCATCGGCATTCACCCCCTCAGCGTAAGCTCCGTCTTCTTTCAGTACATCCTGCGCTTTGGGAATGTGGATCATCGCAGAGACAGGAAGGCATCCAAGCTCAGACAAGAAAGTACGCATGTTCACCGCCGCACGCACGCCACCCCATTGCCCCGCTGAGTAGGTCGCGATTACAGAAGGTTTGTAGGAGAAGAGCGAGCTGCCGAAATGATTAAGCAGATTTGCTAATGCGGGGCTCATAGCGTGATTGTACTCAGGGCTTACCATCACATAGCCATCGGCCGTCTCAATCTGGTGAGCGAGCTGTTGTATCTTCTCTGGTGCCTTACCCGGGGCATAAGAGAATAAGGGGGTAAACGGATCGGACAAATCGTAATCCAGTGGGTCAATCAGTACAGCATCGTGGTTGCTTTGGGCCAATTGATGCACACAGCTCGTGGCAACACGCATGCCTAAACGGGCCGGAGTCGGTGGCGAACTGGTTCGTACCGAGCCGAGGAAGACCAAAATTTTCAACGCCATTTAATTCCCCATGAGGTTCAATGCATTTAAGGAAGTCACCTGTCAAAACACAGACTATTTCTCATCGTGCTCGACTGACACGCCTACACAGCACTCGTCTTGCAGGAATCCAATCAAGCCCTCCAGAAGCTGGTACTGAGGTATACAGACAATGGTGCGGCTGCGCTTTTCTTGCCGAATCAGTCCTACCTTGACGATGCGTGTAAGGTGATGGGACAGCGTTGAAGCCGGGATACCCAGGGCTTTTTGTATGTCCCCAACCGAAGCTCCCGAATGGCCAGCCTTAACCAGAAAGCGAAATACCGCCAGTCGGTGACTATTCCCCAGCTCAGTCAGGCTGGCTGCAACCTTTTCATGTTTCATGGTTTTCCTCAGGCTAACACCGCTGCAATTCTAGAATTATAGTAGTCATGCCTTCGAACTGAAATGAACTGTCGGTCTTGTTTATAGGCATTAGTCTGTTGCTGAACGCACTAATTGACGAGCGTCAATAAAAGCACAGGTAGCTTTGCGCCCGTTAGCGACCACCATAAACCTGATCTAATCTTAACCAGAGGGTAGTGGGTTCCCCTGCAAAGGCACCCTACGCCGAAACCCGGAAACCTCCAAGAGGCCGCATGGAACAACGGTAGGTCTCATACAAAAACAAAGGAGAGCAACAATGAAACTGTCAAGAAGGCGGTTCCTTGCCTTTACCGGCACAACCGCAGCCGGCTCTGCCGCGCTTGGCGGCAGCCTGTTACTGAACCCTGCCCACGCCGCCGAAGGCAGCCAGCAGCCCGGAAAGGTGATGCTGGACTACCCGAAAACCAG
>Ga0314774_1001097_pt1 | contig 18535 bp, 17 predicted proteins | sample MetaGCBIA2018_FD_204515 | JGI IMG/M metagenome (GOLD analysis project Ga0314774, IMG submission 204515) | Cryopeg brine microbial communities from Beaufort Sea near Barrow, Alaska, United States - CBIA 2018 | ecosystem: Environmental > Aquatic > Marine > Coastal | place: USA: Alaska | collected...
GTTGGGGCGCGGATTCCGATTCCAAAGTCGTCATCGTGGATGTTGCGGGACACGTGGCGACGCCGGGTGTACGGGAGATGCCCGTCGGATCCCGGGTGGGAGACGCGATAGACGCCGCGGGTGGCTACTTAGCCGATGCCGCGCGAGACACGCCCAACCTAGCGCGAGTCCTCGTCGACGGCGAGCAGGTGTACGTCCCAGGCAAGGACGACGACAGTAGCCTGGGCGCGGGTTCCGGCAAGACCAATGTCAACCGAGGCGATGTTGCTTTGCTAGAGGCACTGCCCGGCGTCGGACCGGTGCTCGCCCAGCGCATCGTGGACTACCGAGAGCAGCACGGCCCGTTCGGGTCCGTCGCAGACCTCGACGCCGTCGCGGGAATAGGTCCGTCGGTGCTCGCTCAGTTGGCCGAGGCGGCAACCGTGTGAGGCCCCGGCACGACGCCCGCTTGGTTCCCGCGGCGCTTCTTGCGTATGCGTGCGCAGGACTCGTCAGCGGAGAAGTTCTCACGCCTTCCGTGGTTCGACATGCGCTGATTGTGTGTGCCGTGGCGGCGGCAGTTGCGGTGACTATCGCGGTTCTGGCTTGCCTCGCGCCGCCCACAGCGCGCGCCGGAGGTTTTCACCGCACCAACATGTGCGAGGGTCGCGATCGTGGTCGCGATCGTGGGCGTGCACGTGTGCTCGGGCCGGGGGCTCAATCGATGTGGGCGCACGCCACCATCGCGGGTGTCATCGCGATCATCGTCGCGTTGAGTGCGCAGGCCCATATGGCCGCCCGGTGGGATGGGGGGTTCGAGGCGGCGGTCGGCCAGTCGACGACTGTGAACCTCATCGCCATCGTCAAGCGCGAGCCCGCGCCGCTAAGCAAGCCTGGTTTCAACGGGGAGGCTCGTCATCGCGCCGAGCTCGTGGTGCGGCAATGGCGGCCCGCCGGTGGCGAGGGCGCGCTGGACTCGGGGTGGCGTCGCGCGGCGGCCCCCGTGGAGGTGATGGGTGGTGAGCCTATTGCTGCGCTGGAGTACGGCGACGCCGTAGAGGTGACGACGACCCTCACGCGCGTCCACGAAGAACGTGCCGTAGCCATCGGATGGGACGCGGAGGTAGCCGCGCGATATCCCGCCACTGGAATGGGCGGGATGGTCGCGACCTTGCGAGAGGACTTCCGTAGCGCCACAGCCGGGCTGTCGACTCCGGTGAAGGGACTCAGTCGCGGAATGGTCATCGGGGATACCCGCGCCATGCCCGATCAGCAACGCGAAGACATGCGCGTGTCCGGGCTCACGCACCTGACGGCGGTATCCGGAGCCCACTTTGCAGTGGTCGCGGTTCTCCTGCATGGAATCCTGCGCCGCATGAAGACCCCTCGCGTGGTTCGAGCCGTTGCGGCGGCGCTCGGAATGGCGGGATTTGCTTGCCTGGTATTTCCCGATGCGTCGGTGGTCAGGGCACTCGCGATGGCGCTCGTCGGGGCAGTCGCAGTCGCCTGGGGTCGACCCGCGCACGCACTGCCGGCGCTCGCTTTGGCCGTGATCGCCCTCGTGTGCGTCGATCCTTTTGTGTCACTGGAGGCGGGCTTCGCGCTGTCGGTTAGCGCAGTAGCGGCCATCATTTTGTGGGCCCCGCGACTGCGCGTGATCTTCGGCGCGTTCATGCCCCCTACCCTCGCGATGCTGGTGTCCGTGCCACTGGCTGCGCAGGCGGCTTGCGCTCCCATCCTGATCCTGCTCGAGCCGCGGGTGAGCGTCTATGCCGTGGCCGCGAACCTGTTTGCGGCCTCGTTTGCCGCGCCCGTGACAATCGTCGGATTGTGCGCTGTCCTTGTTGGCCCGTTGTCTCACGCCGCCGCCATATGGGCGGCATGGCTCGCGAGCACGGCAGCATGGCCCGTAGCCGCGGTTGCCCGCATTGCTGCATCAACGCCAGGTGCAACCGTGTCATGGCCAACTGGAGTCGTGGGCGGGCTGACACTCGCGGTGCTTACCGCCGTTGTGATGTGGTGGACGGCGGAACGTGGGTCCACACATGCGAAGGCGCTGGCAACCGCGTTGGCACTCGCGCTCGTCGTCGTCGCGGCACACGCGGACCAGGCTTGGCAGTGGGCTAGCCCGGTACCTGATCAATGGGCGGTCGTTGCGTGTGACGTGGGGCAGGGAGACATGGTGATGCTTCGCGTCGGCGTGCATTCGGCGGCCCTCATAGACACGGGACCGGGCGATGGTTCTGCATCGGCGTGTATGCGAAGGTATGGAGTTTCTGAAGTCCCCCTGCTGATCCTCACTCACCCGCACGCCGACCATGACGGTGGTGTACTTGAGGTGCTCGCCACCGCCCACGTCGGTGCCGCGTGGATTCCGCAGGTGTCCACGCTCGAAGGCTTCGACACTGCCGCGAGGCAACTCACTGAGGCTGGTGTCGACGTGGGTGTCCCCGAGGTGGGCGAGCAGTGGAACGCTACGCAACTGGAGCTCACGCTGCGCCAGGCGCGACCCGTGTCGCCTGGGCTGCCTGCTGGGGCCCAAGTCGATGGCACCGTCTTGAACGATGCCTCATTGGTGGTCACGGGGGTGGTTCATGGCGTCAGTGTGCTGGCGCTTGGCGACGTTGAGGACGACGCGCAGCGAGACCTCGAGTCGGCAATGGGTGGCGCCATTGCGGTGGACGTCGTGAAGGTGGCCCATCATGGATCGCGAGTCCAGGACGCTGACCTTGCCGCGCGGATTGAGGCGGCGGTCGCGATAGTCAGCGTTGGCGCCGGCAACACGTACGGACATCCCTCAGACACGGCTCTCGCCTTGTATGGGCGAGGCGGTACTCGGGTGATTCGGACTGATTTTTGCGCAGATGTAGTGGTGTGGCGCGACCGGGGGCTGCGAGTGGCATCCCAGTGTCAGTGACGCGTGGCAGGCTAAGCGCATGGCAGCACGCAACTCGGCCCCTGATGCAACCTGGTTCAAGGCCGCCCCTGCACCGCTGGTGCTCGTATCTGGCCCCGAGTCCGTTCTTGGCGAACGCGCCATTGAGCGCATCGTGCAGCAGGTAAAGAAGCGCGAAGACTCAGTGACAGTGACGCGGCTCGACGCTGGTGCCTACAGTCGGGGCGCGCTGATGTCTGCGACTAGTCCGTCGTTGTTCGCCGAGCCAGGAATCGTGGTGGTCGAAGGCGCAGAGGCTATGAATGACGAGTTTCTAGCGGACTCCTTGGCGTACGTGGCGGCGCCTGACCCCAGCGTAGTGGTGGTGATCCGCCACGGCGGCGGAGTGCGCGGCAAGAAGCTACTCGACGCGCTCAAGACGGCGGGGACCCCGCAGTACACCTGCCCGGCGATCAAGAAGGATGCCGAGTTGGTGGATTTCGCGATGGGGGAGTTCGAGCGTGCCAAGCGGCCCGCGCCCGCCCGCGCCGTCAGGGCGCTCGTGGACGCCATCGGGTCCGATGTCGCCGAGCTCGCAGCGGCGTGCGCGCAACTCATGAGCGACGTAGACGGCACTATCGACGAGGCCGCGGTGACCAAGTATTACGGCACTCGAGTCAACGCGACGGGGTTCGCGGTAGCCGATGCGGCGATCTCAGGTAAGACGGGAGAGGCACTCGCGCTGGTGCGTCACGCGGTGTCGACTGGAACGGATCCGGTACCACTCGTCGCGGCGCTCGCCCTCAAATTGCGCACTCTGGCAAAGGTGGGTGCAGCCCGCGGGCGGGGGCTCGACCCGGTCCGCGATATGAAGATGGCGCCCTGGCAGGTCGACCGCGCACGGCGCGAATTGCAACGATGGAACGCAAATACGCTTGCGGAGGCTATCGAGCAGGTAGCGCAAGCCGATGCGGACATTAAGGGCGGTGGGCGCGCTCCGAGCTTCGCGTTAGAACGTGTTGTGAGACGGGTGGCCGGCCTAGCGGCTGGCTAAAGATCCAGCTGCGTCACGTGGGGGTGGGGTCCTGGCGGCGGGGGATACTCAGGACGTCGGGGCGCTCGAAAAAGTAGCCTTGAAACTGGTCAAAACCGAGTTCCACTGCAGTTTGTAACTCCTCTTGTGTCTCGACACGCTCCGCGACCAGTACCCGGCCTTCCCCGTAGGCGTGGCCCATCAGCCAGGTCCCCTTTTCGGCGATGTCGTTGAGATCGACCTTCACAAAGTCGGCGAACGGTAGTAGTTCGCACTGCGCGTCGGTCGCAACAAAGTCGTCTAGTGCGATGCGAAACCCTAGTATCTTCAGCTCCCGCAACCTATGGATGAGAGCGTCCTGCACCTTGGTAGATTCGACGATTTCGACGATCACTTGCTTGGGATCACAGTAAAGATCGTGGTGGTTGAGCAAGTATTGGCCAGTGAAATTGACGGAGGCATCGCGCCCGCTGGTGACATCCGTACCTTGATGGAAGGCTGCAGCGATGACGTGCTCGGTCGCGAAGTCCTGGTCTACCGCATCCCAAAGGTCTGCGCGCGCTCCCTTGAGGCCTGCCGCGCGGAAGAGTAGTTCATACCCGCAGAGGACGCCCCTAGCAGTAAAGATCCCCTGCCTCCCCACGAGCGTGGGCACTGAAGTTCGGTGAGCAGTGGCCTCCGGATGCGTGTGGTGCCACAATCGCGGAGTCGAGGATGTGGCCATGTCAAGTTTTCGGGAGTCTCACGGGGCAACACAAAAGCCTCGGTCATGCAGAGCATGCCGAGGCGAAATGTGGTGCAACTAGAGAGCAGCGACCTGCTTGGCAAGAGCCGACTTGCGATTTGCCGCCTGGTTCGCGTGGATCACGCCCTTCGACGCGGCCTTGTCCAACTTTGTAGTTGCGGACTGCAAAGCGGTCTGTGCCGCGGCCTTGTCACCAGCGGCAACGGCCGCACGTACCTTGCGGATGTGCGTCTTGAGCTGTGACTTGACTGCAACGTTGCGCGCACGCGACTTCTCGTTGGTGCCAATGCGCTTGATCTTCGACTTGATGTTTGCCACGTGGATCCTCTAACGGTGATGGGAAAAAAATTAGGGGTGGCTCGCCCGACGGGCGCGCACACGACCCCCAATGCTACCAGTGATGGCAGTCGATAAGCGACCGTGACACTTGCTCATACAGAGCGTAGGGAAGGATGGCTCCTTCGCGCCGGACTGTGCCGGGGTCTACTCGCAATACTCTATCAAGGCGCACCTCGCTAGGGCGGCCTTGAGGATCCCACGCGCCGGACCCAATGTCGAGCCAAAAACGACCCCAATGGGCCTCTGCCGACGCGTCACGGTCATGATCCTTGCTGGTGAGCATGAGGCCAAGCAACCAGCCACTATCGCGGCCGATGAGTAGTACGGGTCGATCCTTCCCGTTCGTGAAGTCTTCCTCGAACGGGACCCACGTCCACACGACCTCACCTGGGTCCGGTTGGCCATCGGCGCTCGCTGAGTATTCGATATCGAACCGGCCCTCGAAGTCTCCCGGGTACGTCGGGAGTGACTTGCGGTAGGTCCGTGGGCTGAGCGCGCGCTTGACCTTTGCGAACGCGAGCGACGCGCGGGAAGGCTGTGAGGTGGTCATTGTCGACTAGGTTAGCGCGCCAGGCGCGGAGTTGGTCGACAACAAGCCAATGCCTTTTGCTCCGAGTACGGCGTTGATCACGATGTCGGCGGCCGGGACCGCGTGACCGAACAGGAACCCCTGGCCGAAGGCCCAGCCATGGCTGCGGGCGATGGCGTATTGTGCCTCAGTCTCGATGCCCTCGATGATTCCGTACATATCGAGCGACGTAGTGAGGCTGGCAATCGCGGTCGAGATCCGGTCTCCGGTTGATCGGTCGCCTAGCCGCAAGGTGAACTCGCGGGCGAGTTTGATTCCGGACACGGGGTTCTGCAATACGGACGACAGCGAGGAGTACCCGGTGCCAAAGTCGTCGATCAGTAGATCGATGCCCATCGCGGAGAGGCGCTCGAGGTCGGACTGCTCGGCGGGGGTGGCGGCCAACATGCCTGATTCAGTAATTTCGAGCCCGATGCGATCCGCACCTACCCCTGTTGAACGCAGCACCGATGAGACAACTCGGGCAAGGTCCGCGGCACCGATTTGGCGCGTGGACACGTTCACAAGGACCTTGCCAGTGAATTCCGGGTGCGACGCGATGAACTTGCAGGCATCACGCAAAACGAACTTACCTAGCTCAATGACCAGGTTGGCGGCCTCGCAGACGTCGATGAATTCCTGAGGAAGGAGTAGACCGCGGGTGGGATGCTGCCATCGCACGAGCGCCTCAAACGAGACCACCTCGCGGGTCGTGAGGTCGACTACCGGCTGATAATGCACACGCAGTTGACCGTCCGTGATTGCGATGCGCAGTTCCGCTTCGACCGACAGACGCGACAGCGCGTTGGCGTGAATGTCCTTGCGGAACACCTCTGAACAGGCTCGTCCGGACTGTTTTGCGGCGTACATCGCTAGATCTGCTCGGCGCACCAACGTCTCCGCTGTCAGGCCGTTGTCTGCGAGCGCGATGCCAGTACTGATGGTCAGGCGAAGGGTGTGGTCCGCCACCACGAGAGGTGCCTGGACCGCGTCTGTGATCACCGCAAGGAGGCCCTGCGCCGCGTTCTCGCTCACTATCGTGTCGAGGACCACGACGAACTCGTCTCCGCCAAGTCGAGCCACCACATCCGACGGCCGGACGGCAGTGAGGATACGTTGCGCCACCTCCACGATCGCCTGGTCTCCGGCCTCGTGACCGAATGAATCGTTGATGAGCTTGAAGTGGTCGATATCCACGAACAGCACCGCGAGGGACGACGTCGGCAGCGTCTTCCCCAACATTTGGGTGAGCGTGTCGACCAACAGGGTGCGATTCGGAAGTCCAGTGAGATGGTCGTATTGCGCGCGGCGCTGGAGCAGCTCTTTGGTGCGTCGAACCTCGGTGACGTCTTCCATTTGCACGACGCACGTGTGTCGCACGGAATCCAGGTCTTGTGCGACGTCAGACACCGTCACGCGAGTCCAGATGGTGTCACCATTGCGGTGCAAGAGGCGCTTTTGTGCTTGGTAGTACGGCATCGAGCCCGATGCGACAGCGGTCATCATTTCACGATCACGACGCAGATCGTCTGGGTGGGTATACGTCGAGTAGTGCGTGCCTGCGACTTCTGCGCTGTCACGACCAAGGATCCGGGCGAACGCGTCGTTGAGCGCGACGTACGTCCCCGCGTGGTCCACCAGCGCCATGCCGATGGGCGAGTCTCTGAAGGTGGAGTCGAAGAGTTTGTCATCGTGCATCATGTGTCTCCCAGCGGCCAGGTGTTGACCCGCCCTTGCGATTGCGATCGTGATCGACGTCGTCGTGGAAATAGTTGTACATCCGTCATCTCTATCGGCATACTCGCTCAGTGCATGAGGATTGCGATCCGTGGGACGATAGGGGACCCGCCTTCGCGCCCACCCAAGGAATAGCCGCCACCGTGTCACTTGACCCTCGCATTCAGCCTGCCTCGACTGACCCGAGTCTGATCCGCAATTTCTGCATCATTGCGCACATTGACCACGGGAAGTCGACCCTGGCCGACCGCATGCTCGGCATCACTGGCGTCGTCGGAGAGCGCGCCGCCCGTGCACAATATCTAGACCGCATGGACATCGAACGCGAGCGCGGGATCACCATTAAATCCCAGGCCGTGCGCATGCCCTGGGAGGTGGAAGGCAGCGCTCACGCGCTGAATATGATCGACACTCCGGGGCACGTGGACTTTAGTTACGAGGTCTCGAGATCGCTCGCCGCGTGTGAGGGCGCAGTGCTGCTCGTTGATGCCGCGCAGGGGATCGAGGCGCAGACTTTGGCGAACCTGTACATGGCGATGGAGAACGATCTGGTCATTATTCCGGTGCTGAACAAGATCGACCTGCCGTCCGCCGACCCAGACCGCTATGCCGCCGAACTTGCGCAGCTCATCGGCTGTGATGAGACGGAAGTGTTGCGTGTCAGCGGCAAGACCGGCCAAGGAGTCGGGGAGTTACTCGACCGCGTAGTCCGCGACATCCCGTCGCCCACGGGTGACGCATCGGCCCCTACGAGGGCAATGATTTTCGACTCTATTTATGACACGTATCGTGGCGTGGTGACGTACGTACGGGTGATCGATGGCGCGCTCAAACCCAAAGACAAGATCGCGATGATGTCGACCCTCGCGACCCACGAGCTGCTCGAAATCGGCGTCATCAGCCCGGAACCCGCGCCCACCAAGGGCCTTGGCGTAGGCGAGGTCGGCTACCTCATCACTGGCGTGAAGGACGTGCGCCTGTCCAAGGTGGGCGACACCGTCACGCTGGCAAACAACCGTGCTAAAGAGTCTCTTGGTGGCTACCGGGACCCGCGGCCGATGGTCTACTCGGGCCTGTTCCCACTCGACGGTTCGGACTTTCCGATCCTTCGCGACGCCCTCGACAAGCTCCAACTGAACGATGCGTCGCTCGTCTACGAGCCCGAAAGCTCCGTCGCGCTCGGGTTCGGGTTCCGGTGCGGATATTTAGGGCTGCTTCACCTCGAAATCGTGCGCGACCGCCTCGAGCGAGAGTTCAACATCGATCTCATCTCGACGGCGCCCAACGTGGTCTACCAGGTCGAAATGGACGACGGCAAAGTGGTCGAGGTGACGAACCCCTCGGAGTTCCCCGGCGGCAAGATCAAAGAGGTTCGCGAACCGATTGTGAAGGCGTCCATCCTGGTGCCGAGCGAGTTCATCGGCACAGTGATGGAGCTGTGCCAGGAGCGCCGAGGCACCATGGGAACGATGAACTACCTAAGCGAGACCCGCGTGGAGATGCACTACACGCTGCCGCTAGCCGAGGTGGTCTTCGATTTCTTTGACCTGCTCAAGTCGCGCACCAAGGGCTACGGCTCACTGGACTACGAGCCCGATGGCGACCAGGCGGCTGACCTCGTAAAGGTCGATATTTTGCTCCAGGGCGAGACCGTCGACGCGTTTAGCGCAGTGGTCCATAAGGACGCCGCGTACGCATACGGACTGTCGATGGTGGGCAAGCTCCGTAAGTTGATTGACCGCCAGCAGTTCGAGATCCCGATTCAGGCGGCGGTGGGCGCCCGCATCATTGCCCGCGAGACCATCAAGGCAATCCGCAAGGACGTGCTGGCTAAGTGTTACGGCGGCGACATCTCGCGTAAGCGCAAGCTGCTAGAGAAGCAGAAGGCCGGCAAGAAGCGCATGAAGAACATCGGGTCGGTTGAGGTGCCGCCTGAGGCCTTCATCGCCGCGCTGTCCACGTCCGACGACGGCTCCGACAAGGGCAAGAAGAAGTAGCGGTGCCTCCAGCGCGGCCGTCGGCGGTTCAGAGCGCGCCGATGGCGCAGGTGGTTCCGGTGACGCCGCACCGAGACTTTGGGGTCTACGTTCACGTCCCGTTCTGTGCGGTCCGCTGCGGCTACTGCGACTTCAACACGTACGCGCCAGGCGAGGTTGAGGGCGCCACGCGTGAGGGCTACGTTGAGGCCGCGCTCGGCGAGATGGCACTCGCGCGCGCCGTCATGGCGGGCGACGACCGCGCCGCATCCACCGTATTTTTTGGTGGCGGTACCCCAACGATGCTTGACCCATCGGCGCTTATCGCTCTGCTGGAGGGCGTGCGCACCACCTGGGGACTGGCCCCCGGCGCAGAAATCTCTACCGAAGCCAACCCGGACTCGGTGAGCGCTGAGTCCCTGGCGGCATTAGCATCGGCCGGGTTTACGCGGGTCAGTTTCGGGATGCAGTCCGCGGTGGGGCACGTGCTCGCGACGCTGGAGCGCACGCACAATCCCGACAATGTCGCGAAGGCCGTCGCGTGGGCCAAGCAGGCCGGGCTGGCGGTAAGCCTGGACCTCATCTACGGCACGCCGGGGGAGTCGCTAGCTGATTGGAACGCCAGCCTCGACGCCGCGATTGCGCTTGAACCGGACCACGTCAGCGCGTACGCGCTGGTGATTGAGCCCGCCACCAAGATGGGCGCGCAGTTGCGCCGCGGAGACGTCGAGCCTGTAGACCTCGATACGCAGGCAGACATGTACGAGGCTGCCGACGAACGCTTAGCGGCAGCGGGTTACTCCTGGTACGAGGTGAGCAACTGGGCGCGCGAGCCGGGGCAAGAATGCCGCCACAACCTCGCTTACTGGCGCAGCCAGGACTGGTGGGGGATTGGACCGGGCGCGCACAGCTACCTAGGCCCCAGCATCGGCGCCGAGGGCAAGGAGACGAATAAGGGCATGGAGAAATTGGCCGAGCGGTGGTGGAACGTGAAGCACCCACGCGCCTATGCGGCGCGCGTTGGTGCGGCGGAAAGCCCAGCGCAAGAGCGTGAGCCGCTGACCGCCCAGGACCTTGCTCTTGAGTCCGTCATGCTGCGCATCCGGCTAGCCGAGGGCATCCCGCGAGACGCGGTTCAGGCAGACAAGACGGAGGAGATAACGTCCTTGATTGGCAACGGGATTCTGGACGGGCGCGCCGCGCTGGCTGGTCGGCTAAAGCTCACGTTGCGTGGGCGTCTCCTCGCCGATGCCGCGGTGCGCGCGCTGACCTAAGCGCAGCAATCGCTTGCGGACCACGCTCTACTTGGGTGAGCCCCGGCTGGCGGGAGGTCCCTACTTCACGAAGCGGATCACGAGCGGGACGTTGTAGTACTCGCCGCGTTGCGCAGCTGCTCCGGCCACAAACGAGATCACGACCGAGTAAATGCCATACGCGATCAGCAGCGGAAGAGTGATGATGAAACCGACGAAGAATGTGAGTAAGCCGATCGCCACCGCCGCGACTCCGACCAGGATCGTCGTGAGCTGCAGGTTCAGATTCTGCTTGCCGTGCCAGTCCACCAGCGCGCTGCGGTCGCGGTAGATCAGCCACATAATCAGCGGTACCAGGAAACTCAGCATGCCGCCCGAAAGGATTGCGGCGATGGCTGCGGCGAAGTGGATCCACATGGAGATGGTTCGCGCCTCGGACTCGTACATGGGGGCGGGCGCAAGCTTCACAGGAAGATCAGTCGGGTGTGGGGCTGGTGCGGGCGGCGGGTTCTGCGTTATCTGTGGTGATTCTGGTATCTCGCTCATGGTTTAAGCGTGTCACGAAACGCCGAGGCCCCGCATCCGTCCAGGGATGGATGCGGGGCCTGGGGTTACGTCAGGGTGTTATCTAGGGGTTACTTCACCAAGCGCAGGTTAAGTGGGTAGCGGTAGCTTTCGCCCTTGTTCGCCTTCATTGCGCCCTGGATGCAGAACACCAAGCTCAAAACGAATGCGGCAAGAAGCACGAGGACTCCGATAAGGATGACAGTAAGGATCCATCCGACGATGTACAGAATCGTCAACAGGATCGCAAAGTTGAGAGCCTCTTTCGCCTCGTCGTTCACGAACTTACTCCGGTCCTTGCCAATCAGCCAGACGATGAGCGCAGGCACGAAGCCGAAGAGGATCGTACCGGCGTGCGCCAGCGTCACCCACAGGCGCGCGTCACTGTCGGACAGCGGCTGTGCCGCGACGGGCTGGCCGCCAGTCGGCTGACCTGCGGGCTGCTCGGGTGGGGGTGGGGGTGGGGTGCTGTCAGTCATATGTTTCTCCAATGAATATTAGAAGCGGTCATGGTGATGGCGAACCTCTCCCTTTGCCACGAGTGGTCTGGCCACGATTGGGCCGCGACGTAGAGGTCTACCAACCCCACCAATGTAGCGAGAATGGGCACGGAACGCACCTATATACGCGCGTAGCGGGCTAGATGGTCACATCGGGGGGTGTGATGTGAGCGCCGTGTGAGCGTGGGCGGGCGGATCAGGGGCTCAAAGAAACCAGGGGTTTTGGACCCTCCGGAGGGCCGCCACAAGCACGGTAGAATTGGCACTCGGGTGCCGCGAGTGCCAACGCGAGGGTTCATTCGCTCGCGCCAAATCGCGCGGCTTTGCCCGACCCAAAGACGACTCGCTGACGGGAGGATGCGATGAGTGATGACCGCCGCCGCGCCGTGCTGCACGCGATTGTCGAGGGATATGTCTCGACGTCGGAGCCCGTAGGCTCCAAGGCGCTGTCTACCCGCCAGGAGCTCGGCGTCTCGCCAGCGACCATACGCAACGACATGGCCGCGCTTGAGGACGAAGGCCTGATCGCGCAACCGCACACGTCTGCCGGTCGCATTCCCACGGATAAGGGCTATCGTTCCTTCGTTGACCACGTCGCGGCCTCCGCCCTGCAGGACTCGCAAAAGCGCGCGATTAGTACGTTCTTGTCCGACGCGGTGGACGTTAACGACGTGGTTGAGCGGTCGGTACGGTTGCTAAGCCAGCTCACGCGTCAGGTTGCCGTGGTGCAGTACCCGTCCGTGCGTGAGAGCGCCGTGCGCCGCGTGGAGCTGGTGCGTATGGGCACGGAACGCGTGCTCGTCGTGGTCGTGTCCGCAGACGCCCGGGTGGAGCAGACCACGATCTCCCTGGACGGGGACCCCAGTATCGACGATTTTGAGCGCATCGCTCACGAGGCTAACCAGGTAGCGGTGAGCGCAACACCTTCGGGTCTGCGGGAAGCGCTGGACGCGTGGGCCGCCAGTGCGGGGCAGCCCGGTTGGGCCATGGGGCTCGCGGCAGCCGTGGCTAAGTCAGCGCTCGGCGGTACTGTGGAGCGCGTGGTTTTCGCAGGCACGGCCAACCTCGCGCGTGCGGGGACCGACTTCGAGGCCGATGCGGTGGGTTCCGTTCTTGACGCGCTTGAGGAACAAGTAGTGCTGTTGCGGTTGTTGCATGAGATGACCGGGCAGAGCCAGGACGTGGCGGTGCGCATTGGGTCGGAGACCCAGCACGAAGCGCTCGCGCGCACGTCCATAGTCGCGGCAGGGTACGGAGCCGACAACGGCGGACTGTCACTGCTCGGCGCATTAGGACCTACACGGATGGATTACCCAGGGACGATGGCCGCGGTACGCGCCGTCGCCCGCTACTTGTCGAAGGTTGTGGAAGCGTAAGTGAATGATTACTACTCCGTCTTAGGCGTCCCTCGCGACGCCACCGAAACAGACATCAAGAAGGCATACCGCAAGCTCGCACGTGAGTTTCATCCCGACGTCGCCGGGCCCCAAGGCGAGGCACGCTTCAAGGAAGTGGGAGCCGCGTACGAGGTGCTAGGAAACTCCGACAAGCGCGCGAAGTACGACCGCGGCGTGGATCCTCGCGGAGGCCACAGCGGCCAGAACGCGGGACCCCAGGGCTTCGGATTCGAGGATATCTTCGAAACGTTCTTTGGTGGTGGACAGCAGCAGCGTCGAGGCCCCGCCACGCGCATGCAGCGCGGCGGAGACACCCTCGTCACCGCGGACATCACGCTTGGTGAGGCGGTCTTCGGCGTGAGGCACGAGGTGCAAGTGGATTTGGCGGATGCGTGCAGCACCTGCCAAGGCACGTGTTGCGCGCCCGGTACGTCGCCGCGCCAGTGTCGCCAGTGCAACGGCCAGGGTCAGGTGCAACGCATGGCACGGTCCCTGCTCGGCAACGTGATGACGACTTCGCCGTGCCCCGCGTGTGGCGGCTATGGGTCGACCATCCCACAGCCCTGCGGCGAATGCTCCGGCCAAGGCCGCACGCATTCACGACACACCGTGCAGGTCGACATCCCCGCCGGGGTGGAGACGGGCACGCGCATCCGCATGTCTGCGTCGGGGGATGCGGGTGTCGCTGGTGGACCCAAGGGCGACCTCTATATCGAGATACGCGAGAAGGCGCACCCCAACTTTGAGCGCCAGGGTTACGACATTCACTGCACACTTCACGTCCCCATGACCGCCGCCGCGTTAGGCACCGTGATGGGCATCGACACCTTTGACGGCGCTCAAGACGTGGAGGTCCGCTCGGGCACTCACTCCGGGTCAACGGTCAAACTCAAGGGTCTCGGCGTAGGCAGGCTCCAGCGCGCCGGACGCGGTGACTTCTTGGTGCACCTCGACGTCCAGACGCCCACGGAGATGACGGATGAGCAGGTCGCACTCATGCGACAGCTCGCCTCGTTGCGCGGTGAAGAGATGCCTGAGGCGCACCTCGCTCCGATCGGCGGGGGAGTGTTCTCGCGCCTACGTGACGCCTTTATGGGGCGCGCGTAGTCCGGCTCACTCTGCGCGCGTCGTTTGTGACGCGCGCCCAGAGGGCAAGCGTCACGGTAACCGCAGAGACGCCGGATGGCTCGTGGTCGCCCGCGGTTGGGGGAGGGGCTTTACGCTAGGGACATGACCGACACCGACTGCTTGTTCTGCCGCATCGTCGCGGGGGAGATTCCGGGCGATACCGTCGCAGAGACTGACACGGTTCTCGCATTCCGAGACGTCTCACCCAAGGCGCCCGTGCACGTGCTTGTGATACCCAAAACGCACTCGCCAAACGTCGCGACGCTCGCGGCCTCACAGCCCGCGCTGCTCGCGGAGATGGCCGCGGTGGCACAGGGCGTCGCGGATGCCGAGTGTGGGGGCGAGTTCCGGTGGATCTTCAACACCGGGGCGACGGCTGGGCAGTCGGTTTTTCACGTTCACGGTCACGTCATCGGCGGGCAAGACCTCGGCTGGAGTCCCGCATGAGTCCCAACCGGGTCGTGGTCGTCGATAATGCACAGGTGGCCGAGTTGCTTGGCTACAACGACTCCGTCATACGCGTCATTGAGAAGTCGTACCCCAACGTGTCCATTCTGGTGCGTGGCAACGAGATCTCGCTTGACGGGGCGGCCCGCGACGTCGACGAAGCGGCGACCGCCATCGAAGAGCTGCGTGGCATCCTTGCTGCTGGCGCACCACTCAACGAGGACGTCGCCCGCGAGACCGTGCGCATGCTTCGTGGTGCCCGCGACGTTGCTATCGCGTCCGGGGCCGCGCCCACTGTGCCCCTGCCGGAGCGGGAGCCGGAGCCGGAGCCGGAGCCAAAACTAGAACCGCAGGCGACCCCAGCACTCGAAACGGATCAATCAGCCGCCCCGCCCGAAGAAGTCGCGGGACGCACGGAGACGGCTCCAGAGGCCTCGGTTCCTGAAGCGACCGCGCAGCCAGTTGAACCGGAGACTCCCCTGCCCGAGGAAGCGGATCGACCTGCAAAGGTGCTGTCGCGTTCCGTACTGAACTCTCGCGGACGCACTATCCGGCCCAAGACTGAGGGTCAGGCGCATTACGTCGACGAGATTGAGCGGCACACCATCACGTTCGGCATCGGGCCAGCAGGTACGGGCAAGACGTACCTCGCTATGGCACAGGCTGTGGCGGCGCTGCAAGCCAAGCGCGTCAGCCGCATCGTGCTGACTCGACCCGCGGTTGAAGCCGGAGAGCGGCTCGGATTCTTGCCTGGCTCGCTGAGTGAGAAAATCGATCCGTACCTGCGACCGCTATACGACGCGCTTCACGACATGCTCGACCCAGAGTCAATCCCGCGGCTCATGGAGGCCGGCACCATCGAGGTCGCGCCGTTGGCGTACATGCGTGGCCGCACGCTCAACGACGCTTTCGTGATCCTCGACGAGGCGCAAAACACTACGCGCGAGCAGATGAAGATGTTTCTCACGCGACTGGGATTCGGCGCCACGATGGTCGTGACGGGAGACGTGACTCAGGTCGATCTCCCTGGGGGAACGCAGTCGGGCCTACGGGCCGCCAGCGAGATCCTCACCGGAGTGGAGGACATCTCGTTTTGCTACCTCGGTGCCGAAGACGTAGTACGCCATCGCCTGGTCAGTGACATCATCACGGCCTACGCCGTTGCGGAAGAGACCAGCGCATCAACGCCCGGACGCCGCGCGCTCCGCTCGGATGGTCAACAGCGCCGGCTCAACAGCAACGGAGACCACCGATGATTGACGTCAATAATGAGACCGATGCGGTGGTTGAGGAGATTGAATTCGCCGAGCTGGCGGCGTTCGTGCTTCGACAAATGCACGTAGCGGACGGCGCGGAACTCGCGATCCTGTTTGTCGACGAGCCCACCATGGAACAGTTGCACATTCAGTGGATGGACGAGCCAGGGCCCACGGATGTGCTCAGTTTTCCCATGGACGAGTTGCGTCCCGGCACCCCGGACGAGCCCACTCCGGCGGGCCTGCTGGGAGACATCGTGGTGTGCCCTAGCGTCGCGGCGCGCCAGGCGATCACAGCGGGCCACACCTCCGAGGAAGAGATGTTGCTGCTCACCACCCACGGTATTTTGCACCTGCTCGGATACGACCACGTGGAGCCTGACGAGGAGAAGGCGATGTTCGCGTTACAGCGCCAGCTTCTGCTCACCTTCCTCGCCAGCCGTGCATGACGCGCCCCCGTCGCGCCGCGGTTGTCGATGACTAGCGCCAACGTGACTCTGCTGATTGTGGTCGGCATCCTCAGCTTGGTGGGCGCGGCGGTGTTGCACGCGGTGGTCACGGCATTCGAGCAGCTTCCGTACGCAGACGAGCGCCGGATAGCGGGTAACGTGCGCCCGGATGGCCGGCCCACGGCCGGCGCCAAGCTAGCCTCGCTGCCCGAGCACACCGACAATGCCGCCTCGGTCGCGTATGCGATTCTCGAGGCGATCGTCATGGTCTGCTGGAGTGTTCTCGCGTGGAACTTGGGCGCCTCCCTCGGTTGGGCGCTCTGGCTGACATTTGTAGTGGCGATCCTCGTGGCGGCGTTCATCGCGCTTATGATGATTCGCGCGATTCCCCGCCAGATTGCCCGCACGCATCCGTTGGCCACCGTCGCGGCGGTGTCGCGCCCAGCATCGGCGCTCATCACGCTGACCACTCCGGTGCGCGCCGTCGTACCTGCGCTACGGATGCCCGCACTTGCGGAGCCGGAAGATTTGGTGGAGCAGGCGCAAGGCGCGCTCGAGGACGAGGACGCGGAACTGTTACGAAGCGTCGTGAACCTGGGCGACACGTTGACACGCGAGGTTATGGTGCCACGCACGGATATGGTGACCATTGCCTCGGGAACGTCGGCTCGCAAGGCCATGGTGCTGTTCATGCGCTCAGGATTTTCGCGCGTACCCGTGATTGGCGATGGCGTGGACGACACGCTCGGCGTGGTTTACCTCAAGGACGTGGTGAAGGCGACGTGGGACGACGCGGAGAAGCTCCGGCATCCCGTAAACGAGTTCATGCGCGAGCCGGTATTTGTGCCGGAGTCTGTGCCGGTTGATGACTTGTTGCGCCGCATGCAGGACGCTGTGTTTCACCAGGCGATAGTCGTGGACGAGTTTGGTGGAGTCGCGGGTCTGGTCACCATTGAGGACGCGCTCGAGGAGATCGTGGGTGAGGTGGTCGACGAGCACGATCGGTCCGCGCCCGATGCGGTCAAACTGCCCACGGGCGGTTACCGCGTCCCGGCCCGGTTCCCGCTGGATGAGCTGGGCGAGCTGTTTGACGTAGAGATTGAGGACGATGAGGTCGAGACCGCGGCGGGCTTGCTCGCCAAAGCACTCGGCAAGGTGCCGATTCCCGGCTCGCGGGTCTCGACGCACGGGTTGATATTGCTCGCTGAGCGAGCCGAAGGGCGCAGGCGCCGCCTGACGTCGATTGTTGTGGTCAAGGAGGCCGGAGATGACGAGTAACACTCCCTTTAGGAGCGGGTTCGCGTGCTTCGTGGGCCGGCCAAACGCTGGCAAGTCCACGCTCATGAACGCGTTGGTGGGGCAGAAAGTCGCGATCATGTCCTCGCGTCCGCAGACCACGCGACGAGCGATCCGCGGAATCGTGCACCGCGAGGACGCCCAGATCATCGTCGTGGATACCCCTGGCCTGCACCGCCCGCGCACGCTGCTGGGCGAGCGGCTCAACGACCTAGTGCGTGAGACGTTCAACCAGGTCGACGTGATCGGCATGTGTCTACCGGCGGATGAGAAGATCGGGCCTGGAGACAAGTGGATTGCACGCGAGCTTGCCGGCGCACGCGCGCCCAAAATCGCGATCGTCACCAAGGTGGACAAGGTGTCGCGCACGGAGGTGGGCGACCACCTGATCGCAGTGTCCGAGCTGGCCGACTGGTCCGACATCGTGCCGGTGAGCTCGGTCAAGGACATCCAGATAGACGTGCTGACGGACGTGCTTACCAAGTACCTCCCCGAGGGGCCCGCGCTTTACCCAGAAGGCGAACTCACCGACGAGCCCGAGCAGATCATGGTCGCCGAGTTGGTGCGGGAGGCTGCGCTTGAGGGCGTTCACCACGAGCTTCCGCACTCGATTGCCGTGCAGGTGGAGGAGATGGTGGAGCGTCCGCAGGATGCCGACGACCCGCGGTTGCCGCTGCTCGAGGTGCGCGTCCAGCTCTTCGTGGAGCGTGATAGCCAGAAGGGAATCATCCTGGGGCACAAGGGGGAGCGCCTGCGCGACGTGGGTACCAAGGCGCGCAAGGAGATTGAGGGCCTGCTGGGCCGCAGGATATTCCTGGACTTGCACGTCAAGGTGGCCAAGGAATGGCAGCGCGACCCCAAGCAGCTGGGCCGCCTCGGGTTCTAACCAGCCGATCAAAATCGCGACTGAAGCCGATGCTGGCGACCTCGCCCGAGCATCGGCTATGGTGAACGCATGCGTGCACCGCAGTTCAACCTGCTCCTTCGTTGCCG
>Ga0314774_1001098_pt1 | contig 18516 bp, 13 predicted proteins | sample MetaGCBIA2018_FD_204515 | JGI IMG/M metagenome (GOLD analysis project Ga0314774, IMG submission 204515) | Cryopeg brine microbial communities from Beaufort Sea near Barrow, Alaska, United States - CBIA 2018 | ecosystem: Environmental > Aquatic > Marine > Coastal | place: USA: Alaska | collected...
TAGCCTCCTGAAAATCTTTAATTTCTTCTAGTCAATTTCTTCTTCTGCTAGCTGCATGGCTTCCTTGATAATTTCTTTATATATTTTATCTGAAGGAATAACAGCCCATATTTGAACCTCTTGTTCGTTATATCCTTTTGCCACCAAGTTATCGATTAGTTCAGTATTAGGAAATATAAAGTCGATTTCTTCTGGTGCTGTCACTAGCATTTCCTCGTATTCATATCCAAGATTATAAAGTATCACAGCCATTGGTGTATCAAGTCCTATTTTTGCTAGCTCTGCTTTTTGCTCTTCGTTTGGATCGAACCCACCACCATCAAGATGAGTCCCTGGTGCAAATATACTGTCAATATCTGCTTGCGACAAGTCTAAAACTTCTTCATATGAAAGACCTAGATTGCTCAAAATATTCAACATTTCCTTAGAAAGTCCTTTATCTCCAGCTTCTTTTAAGAAGGGTACCTGTTGCATTATCCTATTTATTTTATAATGGGTAGTATATTTCGGAACATATGCAACTAAAGCATTATTCGCTTTATAGAAATAAGGCTTAAAATCTATTAGCGGAAATTCAATAAGTCCACTATCCATTAATTTCTCTTCATTGAAAACCTCATGAATATTTTCAAGTGCCTTGTTGCACTCTACATCACTTTCAAAAATGTAAACTAGTAATGCGCCTTCAAGATAGTAAAATCCTTTAGGTTCTACATCATTCAATATCGGAAGCTCTGCCTTATGAGGGACATATAATGTGTCAGTCACATTAAAAGCACTGCTTATATCGTCAGTATCAAACTCTGAACTGGTTTCTATGATAAAAAAATTTATATCATCGTCAATTTTCTCTGACATAACTTCATCAAGTTGCTGCTCCAGCTTCTGAATTTGTTCCTTTAACGCTTCAATTTCATTTAAAGAATTATTATCCACCAAATCGATCTTTTGATTACTTGGCTGATTGTTACACCCGGTTATTAATGTCATAAACATAAATATACATATTAACATGGTTACTCTTTTCATTTTTCTCATCCTTCCGGCTATTTAATTTCATTAGAGCTTAGTTCCACACAAAACATCCAGTGTCATAATTCTCTATAAATTATCGATTCTATTTTTTCCCTAAATTCATCTAGCACAATCTAAGTTCTAATTAGAGATAGAAATATCACCTCTAATCTTGCTTTTCATAGCTTTTCAAATATGCATTTTAATGATACATGAAAACAACTCCATAAAATAATGAAGTATAGTCCTCTATTTAATTCACTGTCTTTATTGTGTTTCTCATCCAAATTTTCCCCGTTGAACATGACCATTGTATCATATAATCAAACTGCGGCTATGATTAGTCTATTACTTTATTACTGAATAATTCCATAATGTTACTTAGTGGTCATCATTCACTGATCACCATTCTAAAAAACACCTCCTAATATATAAGACAATCGAGAAGGTGAAAATCGGACACTTTTTTCAAAACTATTTTATTTATTTTTCATAATTGTCTTTTCTCACACTATTTGAAGGAATTTATTCCTCTTATTCTTATAAATAATAGCATCTTTCAGCAAGCTAAACACCCCTACAACTCAAAAGTTGTCAACATAACAAATAACCTTAGAATATTATAATAACTGTTTCATTCCTTACAACAAGAACAAATATTCTATCCCTATTAAAGTCACAAACTTGTCCATTTGCAACGCAACTAGTATATGAGTTACTGCATTTTTCTATACAATAACAGCAGCTTTTGCATCAGTAGGTTATAAAACATTTTTAACATAATCCATATCGTAATATTTTATAGTTAACATATATTAAAATATTATACAACAATAAAAAATCGACAATTAATAGCAAAATCCATTTGTCGATTTTTCTCAATTGTTTATTTTTATTTTTCAACAAAACCACCTTCAAATCATAGTCCAACTGGCTTTACATCTATCTGCTAAATTGTCGATTTTCTTTAGTTTTTGAGCGCCTCCACGAGACAGGTCTTGTTTCCCTATGGTGACATAAGGGACCAGATCTATCTTCAACACTCAAAGTTATAGCAAATTAAAATCAAACGTAACACAAACGATAAAGGATTTCTATAATAAATACCGTGGCAACATACAAACGCTTTCTGTTAAGGCTTCGATTGTTTTTGCTTCGATTACACAACGTATATGGTAGTTTTTAGCAAATCCGATATAACGTTCCAACTTGATATCGCCACTTCCAAGGGCCAAATGATGATCCACTCCAATTGCATCATGTATATGCATATGTCGTATCTTATCAAGATGCTCTATTACAAACTCCTGATCATTGCCAAAGGAATAATCATGGCCAATATCATACGTCATGTAGATATGACGACATTCAATCAGAAGCTTCGTGCTCTTTTTCATGAAATCAAGGTTATAATCGCCAGTATTTTCAATGGCTAATTTGACCTTTTTGTCTTCAAGGAAATGTTCTATTTCTTCATGAAAACTTTCAACATAAGCTAAATAGCGCTCAATATACTTGTCGTACATATAAACCTTTTCCGTTGGCAAAGTGAAGTAAACGCCTTTTTGCATATGCATATTCACGATAGGGCTACCAACAGATTCGGCAAAAGTCAGTGTTTGAAGAACCAAATCCACATATGCATCTCGGATTTCTTTCTGAAAGTTCGCAATATCTAGATTGTCAGCCATGTGAAATGTAAAATATATATCATATTTATTCATCAGGTCTAAAAGGTGATCTCGATCAAGCGCTTCTACTTGGTACTCAGGCATATTCATATTGATCTCAACAAACTTAAGACCATTCTCTTTACAATATTTGGCGTTCATCTCTAAACTCTCAAATTCTAATAATGTAGGCATTCCAAATTGAAACATAAACTTCTCCTTTAATAAATAAATTTAGTCTTGACTAATAATAACACATCTACTCCGGTTGGCAACCCTCACAATAATATATGCTGCCACCCATAAAGGCTTTTTTCAGAATAATCGAACCACATATTGAACAAGGCTGATCCACCGTCTTCTTGCAGACTTTCGTTTTATAGTTGCCATAACTGCCAAAGAGGTCCTTCTCAGTATCTCTTCCACCATTTGCCGTCATTTTCACTAAAGTATTCTTAACTGAATCAAACAAATTCTTTATTTGTTCTTGAGACAAGGTTTGCATCTTTCGTTTCGGGAAAATCTTTGCATTATACAGAATATCTTGCAGCACCCCATTACCAAGTCCAGGTATCCGCTGCTTTGTCGCAAGGACTTCCTTAACACTTTTGTTCATCAGTTCATCCGATAGCACAATGGTTTTAAAATAGTCAAAGTCAAATGCCATGTCTAACGCCGATAGTTTGTCACGAGCGCCTACATAATACTCGTTATCAAACTCACCCGTAAAGCACCACATCCCACCATACATTTGAACAGATGCAACAAGAACAGACTCATCTTCGAACCTCATTAGAAACTGATGTTTCTTAGGTATAGCCTCACCTTCAATCAGATAACTCAGCTTTATTCCTTCTGCAAAAACAACTTTCACTTCGCCAATTTCCATTTGAATATGGCCGCCAATTGGTCTTGCACCATCAATCTTCCCGCCTACTAGCAAGTCCGAATAGTAATTGGAATCGCCACTTAGCCAAGCAAATTTATGCGGTGACTGATTGACGATCACTTCTTGAATTCTTTTACCGATTAATGTTTCATTGATTTGTTCTGAGATTACGATGGCTTCTGGTATTTCTAGCATGATCCTCATCCTTTCTTTGCTTTGTATACTTCGGCTTATGTCGCCATGGATAGATTCTCTGGTACTACAACTTAGATTCGTTCGGCTTATGTCGCCATAAGGATAGATTCTCAGGTACTACAACGTCATATGCCTCAGCTAAGGGATTAAAAGAACAAAGCAAAGGACAGAAAAATGGCGATTCAAACGACCAATTCGTTCTTCAAAGCTTCAAGTCAGGTTTCACTAAGAACTATTGCAACTTAAACAACCAAGTCTTTTCCAAACCCAGAGTTTATGCCGCTTATCCAGGATAGGATACAAGACCTATCTCATGAGACTTTGAATCACTGATTAGATTTCCTTACGGGGTCTGAGTGCGTTTGTTGCGCTCAGTAGCCCACTAGGAAATCAATCTGGGATGAGCGGCTGCTTGAGATAGGTTCTTGTATCGCTATCCCGATGGCGACATAAGTGACCAGTTCGTTCTTCAAGCTTCAAGTGACGGCGCACTAACATCTAAAGCAGCATAAACAAACAAGTCTTTAAGTACAATTGATTAGAACTTTTAAGCTGTATAGTCCAATTATAATACTTTCATTGAACCTTTTTCAACCCTGTAATAACTACTAAATAGATTTCTGAAGCAAGATGGCTAAATGGAACAATAAATGCTCCCCTTATGATAAACATTTTAATATTTCAAATATCTACCACAAGAGGAGCATATCAAATTCTGGACAGCCTCATACTAATTAATAAAGTCCATTGTTATTTATGTATTCAATTGTAATTTATGTGTTCAATTATGACTTATGCATTCACTTGTTATTTATGCATTCAGTTTATCGATCAACTTCATTAGTGATTCTTCTGAAATCGCACCGGCACTGAATCCTGCAAGTGTTCTAAGTGGCATGTCACGAATCATTGCCATCTTCATTTCATCCGTCACTGCATCCGAGGCAACATCGCTTTCTTCTTCTTCTTTACCAAAGATATCTTCAAGTCCTTTTAGAAATGGGATGATTAGGTTGACTCCTTGAGGGTCTTCCATAATGTCACCGATAATGCTGTTCAGATTGAATTCAATCGGTAGCTTTACTGTAGAAGTCATACTTACTTGCTCCTGACAGCGGATATCTCTTGATGAAGCACCTATTTCAATACCATAGCTGCCGTCTTCAACGAACCAATCATGGATGGTCGTATTATAATATGCAAAAGAACGTTTATCCAAAATAAATGTTACTGTTGTAGTCTCTCCTGGATTAAGAGCAACTTTCTCGTAACCTTTAAGTTCCTTGTCCGGTCTGATAGCAATGCCCTGGTCAGACGGTGTTACGTATAGCTGTACAACTTCTTTCCCAGCAACTTTCCCTGTATTGGTGACATCCACTGTAACTCTTAGTGATTGGGTATCATCAAGTGCTTTTGAATCAACTGTCAAGTTGGCATAACTGAATGTTGTATAGCTAAGACCATGACCAAAGGGGAACAAGACCGGCATTTCTTTCTTGTCATAATACCTGTATCCTACAAAAATACCTTCTCTGTATTCAACAACATCTTTTTCACCTATATAAAACAAATAAGATGGATTGTCTTTAAGCTTGAGCGGGAATGTTTCAGCTAATTTTCCGCTTGGGCTAACCTTGCCAAACAAGATATCAATTGTAGCTGCTCCGACCGCCTGGCCAGACAGGTATGCTTCTAAAACACCTTGGACACGACCCACCCACGGCATCTCTATCGGAGAACCGTTATGTAGAACAACAAGTATATTAGGCTGAACTTTTGCTACTGCTTCAATAAGTTTCTCATGACTGTCAGGCATTCTCATATGCTTACGGTCATAACCTTCACTCTCATAGCTGTCCGGAAGGCCTACAAAGACCACTGCAACTTGAGCTGCAGCAGCAACCTCACAAGCTTGGTTAATCAACTTATCATCAACTATATCCTTTGAGAGTTCATAACCTTGTGCATAAGTTACATCTACATTTGCTGCAACTGCCTCATCGTAAGCATTGCTGATTTTATGACAATTGATATGGGAACTTCCACCACCCTGGAATCTTGGATTTTTTGCAAACTCACCAATAAATGCTGTTTTGACTGATTTACTTAATGGCAATATTCCTTCATTTTTTAGAAGTACCATGGACTCACCAGCAATTTTCCTTGCTATCTCGTGATCTGCATCTCTGTCAAAGACTGCGTCTATATCTCTATTACTTTCAAATCGCTCAACAATGGTCAGTATTCGCTTGACCGCCTCATCTACAACTGCTTCTTGCAACTTTCCACTCTTCACAGCTTCAACGATTTTTCTATCATTAACGCCACCGGAAGTTGGCATTTCAAGGTCAAGACCTGCTGCAACACCGGCAACACGGTCACTAACTGCACCCCAGTCACTGACTACAAATCCATCAAATGCCCATTCATCCCGAAGTACCTCTGTGAGAAACCTGTGATTTTCTGATGCATAAGTGCCATTAATCTTATTATATGAACACATAACTGTCCAAGGCTTAGCTTCGATAACAGTTCCTTCAAAACTTGCTAGATATATCTCTCTTAGCGTTCTCTCATCTACAATAGAGTCAGAACTCATCCTACGATGCTCCTGGCTGTTGGCTAGAAAGTGTTTAATGCTTGTCCCGACATTTTCGCTTTGGACGCCTTTTACTTGAGCAGCAGCCATCGTTGTTGAAAGAAATGGGTCTTCAGAGAAGTACTCAAAATTCCTACCACAAAGCGGCGACCTTTTAATATTCATTGCAGGTCCAAGAACTACCCCGACCCCTTCTGCTTGGCACTCATTACCAAGTGTCTCTCCCATTTCATAAATAAGTTCTTTATCAAACGAAGATGCTACGGTAGCGCCAGTCGGGAAACAAACAGCTTTAATACTGTCATCGATACCTAGATGATCACCTTCCGTTGCCTGTTTTCTCAGTCCATGAGGACCGTCAGAAACCATCATTGCAGGGATACCTAGTCGCTCAATGCTCTCCGTTCGCCAAAAATCAGCACCTGAACAAAGGCTTGCTTTTTCTTCAAGTGTCATTGCTTTAATCACATTTTGTATATCCATAATAATCTCCTTTTAGGTACTTAGTTCAGGTTTTATGTATAATTTCATTTTACACCTCACTCACAAAAAAGAGATATCACTATTTTTCACTTTTTGGTCATATTTATAACACAATTAACAGACTGGCTAAAAGTTTGATGGATGATATTGCTGCCTATAAGCTTTTGGCATCATTCCAGCTATATGCTTAAACCATTTTCCAAAGTAGCTTTGAGAACTGAATTGTATATAATTGGCTATTTCCGATACGTTTTTACCTGAATATTTCAGCATATTCTTGGCCATCTCAATTTTTTGCAGATAAACATAATGCATCAGGGTCATACCCTCATTTTCACTAAAAAGTCTTGAAAGATAGGCCGGTTGTATCTCGAGTTTTCTTGCAATATCAGATAAGCTGATTTTCTTGAAGAGACTGGTCATTATCAGTTTTTTGCAATCTTCAACATGATTGTTTAATGACCTTTTCTTATTATGTTTGGCAACCAAGCTAGTAAAAGCAATATATGCATCATTTACAGCACGCTGCAATTCCGATGAATTTCTACATTCAGAAATTCGTTTCAAATAGATATCACTAAGTTGAAAACTTTCCATTGATGTAATACCTGATTCAATGACAACTCTAGACAGAATAGTAATCGCACTCACTGACATGTATTCCTCATTTTTCATATAGTCCGTTTCAATAACCAACGGATATCTAATCATCGGCAGTTTAATTAGCTCTTTCATTCGTTCTATATCGCCATCCCTGACAACATCCCAGATTTTCTGCTCTACTGCGTAGGTATGGTTAAGCACCCCCTTCATCTTCCACCTTTAGACAGTACACAAGCTTATCCAATTCTAATTTTTCTTCAACAACAAACGATAGATTGCCTTCAGTTCGTTTTGCTTTGAACCAGTCTCTGACTTCATTTTCTGAAAGAGTTAGTTCATCGAATGATGATAAAAAGCAAACCATCTCAGCTTCAAGCGTTGCTATGCTACAGTCAATAGGAGACATAATTCCTTTGACTATTATCATTTTCTCAAAAATCTTTTTTTCAGGAATGGTCAGTTTTCTATATTGAATAGGGCCCATACATATAAATGCTTATTCTTTTCAATACGAACACCGCACATACATATAGGTAGCCCTTTAATCTCCTCAAACGCGAAGATCTCCTTTTCAAGTTTTCTTAGAACGTTAAACCAGAGAACTTTTTCATATTCCTGCTTTGACGTTTCATCGTTGTACTGGCGAAATATATGTGTAACCTCACCCTCACTATTCAATTCATAAAAAAGGATGTTACTTAATTCTGTTAATAACGCTCCAAATAAAATCGAGTTCATAACCATCCCTCCCAAGCATTAAATTCATTGATTTCTCTGGTATGCTTGTTTCAGTTCAGCTTAATTATACCCTCTATTTGTCAAGCGTTCAATCTAACCTTTTCTAATGTTTTCAGTTTTTCATTAGTGCATAGACAATTATAATTGATCAGTAAGTGGCGCATCCATGCCTATTAAATCGAAATCTTCGTAGCTAACAATGATTTCATGATTTTCTAATGTATTCTGAATCTTTACTAAGACTGCATTTTCATCTCCAAAGTAGCACCAACCTTCCTTAGCCTTTTCCCACTCTTCTATTTGAAGATACCTTTTTATGGGCTCATGATTGTGAGTAACCCAATATGCTGATTTGTCAGGGTGAAGAGAATGTATCACAAATGAAGTAATCTCAGATTCATAATCACCTTCTTTAGTAATGGCTATTTTTCGCAAAGCTTGATCTTCTACATTAACTATTGTCTTGCAATAATCACCACTTTTGTAATCGTTCGTTACTCCATCATCTTCGTAGATGACTTCATCTTTTACCTCTCCACCGATATATAGATCTAAATGATCAATGACATCTTTGGAGATATTCGTAATCTGATTATTCAAATAGAAACAACCATTTGAACGTATAAACATTGGAATACTGCCTTTATCAACCGGTATCTCAATCCATTGTCCACCTTCATAATGAGTCATATAGTCATTAAAGTGGTACCAATCAGCACCTTTTGGCAAGTATAATTTCCGTGTTGTTGCCCCTTTTTCCAAGACATTTGCAACCAATACGTTTCCTCCAAGCATGAAGCTCATGGATTGATCCTTCAAACATTCCAAATCCTTTTCAAATTCATAGAATAAGGGTTGCATGATAGGCTGGCCAAGTTGGTTTGCGTTGTACATTTGTGAATATAAATAAGCTATTAATCGATATCTTAAATCATAAGCTTCTTTCACTTGGTTTTTGTAACGTTGATACATCCATGGTTCCGTTACTTTATTATCTGTATTTGCTGAATTGATACAAAATCTTGGTTGGAAAATACCGTTTTGAATCCATCGTAACAAAAGTTCAGCTTCCGGAGCCGGACCTGTGAATCCACCTACATCACAACCTGTATTGGCTACACCTGATAACCCCATTCCGATAATACTTGCTATATTAAACTTAGGAGTTCGCCACTCTGTCAAGTTATCTCCACACCAAGTCTGGGCATATTTTTGAATCCCTGCAAAGCCGGCCCTATTGATGACATAGGCTCTCTGTCCTGGGTGGCTTTCTTCAACCGCTTCCATCGCAATATGAGCCATCAGATTTCCTTGATGCACTCTTAGAAAATCACCGGTCCCCTTTTTACCTTCATAATCAAATACAGCTTTTCTGTCTTCAACACCATCATATTCACAATTATCATTCCATACTGCATTTGTACCTTTTTCAATTAATTGCTCTTTGAGATGTTTTTTCCAAGTGATTCTGGCCCGAGGGTTTGTAAAGTCGAAATAGCGTCCAAGACCTCCCCACCATGGTCCTTCATAATACTCCGTTTCATCTGCAGTTCTAACAAAAACATCATTAGCAACAAACTCTTCCATCAAAGGGTGATTAAGCAGTATTCCAGGCTTTATATTAGGAATCAAACCGATTCCCTTTTCCTTCATCGTGTCAAAAAACTGCTGTGGATTAGGGAATTTCTCTTTATTCCAATTGAAAACAAAGCGCTTTTGATTGCCTATTCCTGTTGTATATCCAGAAGGCATTTTAAAATTATCAATATGTATACCTTCTTCTAAATGTTTATCCATAACTTTATAAACTTCTTCATCAATATGATGCTCCAGCTCACCATAATACATGGTTGACATTGTAAATCCCAGAGAATGCTTAGGCGGCATCGCTTGACGACCTGTTAGTTTAGTATAATTATTGAGAACATCTTTAACCGTCGGTCCATTAACAATAAACCAGTCAATATTACCACTTTCTGCACTGTAATAACTATAACGATCGTAGTAACCACTGATTTCATTTCCCATATCAAACACGCTATCATAACTATTATGATAGAAAAATCCTAAAGAGTGTTTCGTCTCTTCATTCATGCGAATATAAAAGGGAATATGTTTATACATCGGATCTGCAAATTCAGGATCTTGTCCAATGGCATCCTTAGGTGTCAATCGCATGCGTTTTTCCTTTTTATCTAGATGACCTGCTCTTTCACCAAATCCATAAAAATGATCACTCTTTGGTTTATATTGATTATAATGGAATACTCTACCTAAATGGTCCTGAACAAAATTTCGACCAATCAAATCTGAATATATCAATTTCTTCTCTTTATTAAACAATCTAAAACCAAAGGGTTTCTTCAACATCTGCAAAATAAGTGTTTCTGTTTCGAATACAATGTATTCATCGGTTTCTTTATAATCAATCGCCAATGATTCCACTCTCGTACGATAATCTTTCAGCAATTCATCAAATTCATCGTCCCATGCTGTTAGAGATAAACTGTAAGATGCTTCTTCAAACTCATGGTTGAAGGATCCTCGAACACGAATAATATCATCCGTTAGAAACACAATCTGAATACTTGGTCCGTCCGTTTTTACAATGTAACCGTTTTTACTTTTTGAAATCAACTTAAACTCTCTTGCTGTTATCATAAACTCCTCCTAAAAATTCTAATCTTTCATTCCAGATGTTACCATACCTTGCACAAAGTTCTTTTGGAACAGAATGAACACAATAAGTACCGGTATCATGGTTAATACTGACATTGCAATCAAGCTATTCCAATCAACATTAAATTCGCCGATAAAGTTTGAAATGGCTAATTGTACTGTATACTTTTTGGGATCACTTATAACAATTAAAGGCCATAAGAAGTCATTCCAACGCCACATGAAACTAAATATTGCAAGTACAGATATTACCGGTTTAGCAATTGGAAGGATTAGTTTCCAATAAATTTCCCATTCTGAAGCTCCATCAATTCTTGCAGCTTCAAGAATTGAATCTGGTACACTAAGTAAAAATTGTCGGATTAGGAATAACCCAGTCGGTGTTGCTGCCGGTGGAATAATGAGTCCTAAAAACGAATTGTAAAGTCCCAACCTACTAATAATAGTAAAAATCGGAATCATAATTACTTCTAGTGGGATCATTAAGGTCGATATAAAAACGATGAAAATGAACTGTCTGCCTTTAAACTTATATTTAGCAAGTGCAAATCCAGCCATTGAATTAATCAGTAAGGTTAAAGCAGTTGATGCTATAGTCACAAACAAACTATTTCCGAAGTATAATAAAAAGTTTCCTTGGCTAAACGCAGCTTTATAATTATCTAGTGAAAATGTTTTTGGTATTAATCTTGGAGGCCATTCATATAAATCCATACCGCTCTTAAAGGAAGATAATATAATCCATAGAACAGGTATCAACATTAAGATACTGACAAATGTTAAAACTATATAGATGGATGAATTAGATAATTTTTTCATTTACATGTCCTCCTTTTTAGATCTAAACTGAATAGCTGTAATAATCGCTATCACTGCAAAAAGAAGCACTGACATGGCCGAAGCATATCCAAGCTTGCTTTTCTCGAAACCATATCGATATATATATTGAACTAAGTATGTTGTTGTTTTCCCCGGTCCTCCACCTGTTAATGATACAATAAGCGGATACGCCTTAAAGGAATCAATGATACATAGCATAATAACCATAACACTCGTTGGCTTTAATAAAGGTAATGTAATGTATCTAAAAGCCAATACTTTTGTCGCTCCATCAATTCTAGCAGCTTCATAATACTGTAAAGGTATGTTTTGAAGACCTGCCATAAATATAACCATGTAAAAACCAACTCTACACCACAGCGTTGCAATAACAACTGTCATTCTAGCAAAAAACGGATCTGTCAGCCATGGTATTCCTTCTCGTCCCATTAGCTCTATTAAATAATTCAACACTCCAAAACTGTCTCCAAAAATCCATTTCCATGTAACACCAACGACAACGAAAGAGATCATTGTCGGCCAGTAAATCGCTGCTCTAAATACGGGTTTGAATTTTATCTTTTGAATGAGTAACAAGGCAACCCCAAGGGCAAATAAAAAGATGCCGGGAACAACAATCGCTGCATATATGCCAGTTTGTTTAAATATTAACCAGAACTTCATATCACCGAATATTTCGATATAGTTTTCCAGACCTATAAATTTTGCTTTATTAAGTCCATCATAATCTGTAAAAGAATAATACACACCATAAAGGGCCGGAGCAACGATAAATACAATGAATATGCTTAAATTAGGTAATAAAAAAAGATAGGGAGCTATCCTTTTTTGGCGGTTTATTTTATTTTTATGTGCCACAGTGTACCTCCTTTTTTTTATAAACATATGCACATTTTATAAGCTAAAATGTGCATATGTATAAATTTATTTGTCTTCTATTGCACCATTTATTGTATCTGCCAAATCATTAAACGCCTCTTCCGGTGTCATCGAGCCAAGTATTGCTTCAACGATTGCTTCTTTAATATCTGAATACACAACCGGAATAATATCTTGTTTAGACCAATCCGATGCAGCTGATTGAGGTGTGTTTGCCAATTCATCACTGAATATTGTAAACATTTCTCCACCAAACTCATAACTTAGATCAGCGTTGTCAAGTCTTGGGCTTAGGAAAAAGGATTCCGAACAATATTTACCCGTATTTTCTTTGCTCATAAAGTAACCAATAAATTTAGTTGCTTCTTCTTCAACATCCGATTCCTTAAATGCCATAAGGTATTTACCACCTGGAACAGAAGCACGATTTTTAGCAATTGGCATATATGTTACACCCCAATCAAAAGCTTCAATATCTCTGTAGCTTGAAACCATCCAGTTTCCTGAAACATGAGCTGCCGCTGTACCCGATCTAAATAGGTTGTTTGGATTTTCTCCACCTAACCAAATTGATTCAGGAATAATCCCTTTTTTGTGTAAATCTACAAAATACTGTAACGCCGCAATAGCTTCAGGACTATTTACTGTTGCTTTTGTTCCCTCGTCGTTAATAAATTGTCCACCAAATTCATACATAAGAGTTGACCATCTATGTGGTGAGAAGTCCCATAACAACCCGTATTTAGCATCCGTCTTGTCTACAACCGTTTGAATTGCCACTTCAAATTCATCCCAAGTCCAAATGTCAGATGATGATGCAGGTACTTCTACCCCTGCCTCAGCAAATAAAGATTTGTTGTAAATCATACCATTAGCGGTTACGTCCATAGGTACGCCATACACTTTGCCGTCTTTTGAGTAATAAGGTTTAAGTGAATCCATATATTGTGATGTTACAGCATCATACCCACCGAGTGCAGGTGCTATATCTATTGATTGATTGAATAATAATCCAGGATTCGTTATTCTCGCAAGAGCAGGTGCATTTCCGCCGGCAATCATGGTTTTCAACTTTGCATCAAGGTCATCGAAGGCTACTTCAATTAGGTTAAAGCTAACATGTGGATTTTCCTCTTTATAATTTTCCATGATTTCTTCCATTACTTGAGTTTCGACTCCGTCAGAAAACCATAAGAAATCCAATACAACATCTTCAGGTTCTTCTTGAACATCTGTCGTTGTTTCTTCTACTGTTCCATCTGTCGAGTCAGTTTTTATTGTTTCTTTCGTATCCTCTTTAGCACCGCATGCCGCAAGGGACAATACAAGTACCAACATCATAAGTAGTGATATAAATTTTTTCATAAACTAAATCCTCCCAATTCGTTTTTCCATTTCGGATGTTCACAGTATAGCAAATGCTTCTGTAGTACACTAGGTAATAAAATGTGGTATCTATGTAAAAAAAAGTGGTCTCTATTAAAAACGTACAACCAGTTTATTAATTATGCTATACTATCTTTAAGAGAAATAGGTGATTATTATGAAGCGTTTTAAACTATTATTCAAAATATACAATTTAACTACAATATATAAACAATTAACTATTAAACAAAAGATTTTCACTTTATTAGTTCTTTTTACAAGTGGTTTTTTAGTTGTAAGCATTCTATCGAATCAACTGACAACCGCCGTTGTCAAAAAACAATATTTTGCTGTATCCTCTCAATCTTTAAATCTGTATTCTTCACTTATTGGGAGTGAATTACAAGAGATTGATGATCTCTCTTTACATCTCTCTTTAGACAATGAAGTACAGAGGTATTTAGATTCAATTAAAAAATCTGGCAGCAACTCTGTTGTCCGATTTGATTCGCTACGTCAAAACATAACATCCTATATGAACTATAAAAACTATATTGATACGGTCCATATAATTGATTCTTCAAATAGAGAAACTTTATTCGGTGCCAGAAAAATCCCTCTCACCAAAGATGAGTTGGACTATTATTCAGATATTTCCAGTAAAGAAAATGGACGTGCTATTTGGCTCACTACCAGTGATAACAAACATTTATTATGTATTCGAACTATTTTAAGTACAAATAATTTCAACTTTTCTCATATAGGCACTCTTATTGTTCGAGTTGATCGTAACTTATTCCTTAATGAAACCTCAACTTACCTCCTTGATGATAAATCCCCTCTTCTACTTGTTCTTCACGACAATGAAACAATTATTAATACATCACTTAAGGATATCACCAGCCAGAACAGACATGAAGAAGCTGATTATTTACCTATTATTCCAACTGTTATTAATGAACTCATTCCTAAGAATGTTAAACAAGGTTACTTTATAAGCACCATAGCTGAAGATAAATACTTTGTTTCTTTTCTTGTGGATCCTAGCACTTCTTTCACTTATTTAAGCCTTTTACCTTACGGCTCGATAACACATGTTCTAAGAATGGTAACGATCCTTATTGTTGGACTTTATTCTTTTCTATTTATCACTAGTTTTATTATATATCGAAGGGCCTCCTCAAATATTACAAAGCCAATTGAAGAACTGACGAGTAATATGCATTTAGTTAAAGAAGGTATTTACGATTTATCAAAGTTAACGTTTTCTCTCTATGAAGCCAATGATGAGATCAAGGATATGCAAGACACCTTTAAAACGATGCTCCAAAAAATCAATTATCTCATTACTGAAATCTATGAAAAGCAAATAATTGTTGAGAAAACCAGATTTGAAACATTACAAGCACAAATCAATCCTCACTTTTTATATAACACTTTAACCTCTATTAATGCTTTAGCAAGAAGTTCCAATCAAAAAGAAATCTCCACTATGGTTATCTCTCTTAGCAACCTTTTACGTCAGTCCATTGATTATCGAAATGATTTGATAACCGTTAGAGAAGAATTATCCATTGTAAACGATTTCTTGAACATCCAACAAATTCGTTATCCTGAACGTATTTACATGAATATCAATATCGATGAACCCATTAAAAACCTTATGATACCTAAGTTTTCACTTCAACCACTAATAGAAAATTCTATTAAATATAATATTAGCAATAAACGAGGCGTGTGTCACATTACCATTTCTAGTTTAATAGAAGATAATAATCTCACCTTAAGTGTTACCGACAACGGTATCGGAATGGATCCCTATTATCTATATAGAGAAAATCCTCAAATTGATAGTGAACGTACCGGACTGGGTCTTAAGAATATTCATGAGCGCATTAAAATGCTCTTTGATGCAAATTATGGTTTGTCTATTGAATCTGCTAATAATAAAGGTACAACGATACATGTAACTATTCCTGTTGTTGAATTTAATAAGGAGGCTCAACTTGTATAAGGTATTAATTGTTGATGATGAATATTTAATTCGAAATGATTTAGTTAACATGATTCATTGGGAATCGCTACCACTCACACTCACGGATACTGCCGAAGATGGATTAGACGCTCTTGACAAGATAGAAAAAGAAAAACCGGACATAATTATCACAGATATACGGATGCCTGAAGTTGATGGTATAGAACTCATAAAACGAGTAAGAGATCTACATCCTGAAATTAAATTCATTCTGATTTCAGGCTATAGTGAATTCAATTACGCCCAAAGTGCCATGAAATATGGTGTTAAACATTACTTACTAAAACCCTCAACTGATAAGCAATTAGAAACTGTATTACTACACACGATTGAGGAACTTGACGAAACCATAATGTCAAAACAGACTAGTGAGCAAATAGCTCAAAAATATTCAACAATTAAAGAAGATGCAACTGAGCATTACTTTAAAATGTATTTAACCGGAGATAGTTATGGTCAAAATGCTTGGAACTATTTTTCCAAAAAAGTAGATTCAACAATAATATCTAAAGAAGGCACTTTAGTTGTATTTAAGCTTTGCTCGATTCATGAACTTATTCATGTCTTTGCATTACAGAATATAACTCGCGAAGTTCTTCTCCAAGATCATATAATTATTGATTCCAAATTCGATTCTTTTTACTCATTTATCGTTAATCAAGATTTTTCCACTTTTCTTGAGAAAAAGCTTGAACAAGTCATCTCAATATTTAATGATCTCTATCAGCTCCCAACGATTTGTGTTTACAAATCATTTGTAGATATGAAGGATTTACCACTTCTTTATCATGAAATAGAATCCACGATACTCACCAATTATTACTTTTTGCAAAACAAAGTTAATCATTCTGACCTCATATTTAATGACTTAAACAAACCTTTTCAGTTTGAATATCTTAGTCTAAGACTTGGTTTCGATACTGCTCGCATTGATTTAACTACCCAAGAACTCACAAATTATTTATCCCAACTTTTCAGTCATTGCTTCAGTATCAAGAAAGTCAACAAACATCTTAATGATTTATACACGATCATGCTTTCTTATAGCAATAAAAAGACTCAAGATACTTATCTTTCGATTTTTAATGCCGCTCTTCAAGAAGAAAGCAACGATGCTATACGGATTGCTTTAATATCAATTGCAACATTTATTTGCAATGAAAATGATTCGTTTTTAAAAGAGAACTATTCATCTGTTGTGAATCAAATGATTCATTTGATTCACAATCAATACAACAAAGATGACTTCACATTAAAGCATATTGCTAAAAATATACTCTTTCTTAACAAGGACTATTTAAGTAAACAATTTAAGAAAGAGACCGATATCGGTTTTTCTGAATATTTATGCCATTATAGAATGGAAACCGCTAAAAGTTTAATAAAATATAATAAATATATAACCACATCAGAAATTGCATCAAAAGTTGGTTATGGAATAAACGCTTCTTATTTTTCAAAAGCTTTTAAAAAGTTCACTGGTTTGACACCTAAAGATTATAGCTAGATTTCTTCTACATAACAAAAAAGCTTTGCTAAATATTACTAGCTAAGTTTTTTTGTTATGTAGATATTTATATTGTTTGGATATTCATGTTATGAGATATGCATGTTATATAGATAGATAGATAGATAGATAGATATGTTATTTAGTTATGCATGTTATATAGATATGCATGTTTTTCCATAACTTTCATCTAGCTAGACAAGCTCAGTATCAGCCTTTAGCAAAAAGTCTTCAACACTCATTTCAATGTTTTCAACTTGTCCGCGAGGGCGAATGGAAACAGTCTTCGCTTCTTGCTCATTGGAACCAAGGATAAAGAGGTATGGAATCTTTTGAAGACCTGCTTCACGAATCTTATAACCAATACGTTCGTTTCGGTCATCGACTTCTACACGTACTCCTTTTGATTCTAATTCACTCGCAACATCATTACAATACTCATTAAAATCAGTTGAAACAGATATGATTTTAACTTGAGTTGGAGCTAACCAATAAGGGAAAGCACCTGCATAGTGTTCAATGAGAATACCGATAAAGCGTTCTATAGAACCATATGCAACACGGTGAAGCATAATAGGTCTCTCTGGTTTATCTTCATGTGACGTATACTCAAGCTCAAATCTCTGTGGTAATTGGAAGTCAAGTTGGATCGTACCACATTGCCAAGTTCTTCCGATACAGTCTTCTAAGTGGAAGTCAATCTTAGGTCCGTAAAACGCACCATCTCCTTCATTTAGAATATAAGTCATGTCTTTTTCTTCAAGAGCTAAACGAAGAGATTCAGTCGCCATATCCCAGTCTGCTGCCTCGCCGATACTTTTTTCAGGACGAGTGGAAAGCTCTACATGATAACTAAATCCAAACTTAGCATATATTTCGTCGATCAGATCAATAACACCTTTTATCTCGTCTTTCACTTGATCACGAGTCATAAAGATATGGGCATCATCTTGAGTAAAGCTACGAACACGCATGAGTCCGTGTAACGCACCACTCATCTCATGGCGATGTACAAGTCCA
>Ga0314774_1001099_pt1 | contig 18496 bp, 15 predicted proteins | sample MetaGCBIA2018_FD_204515 | JGI IMG/M metagenome (GOLD analysis project Ga0314774, IMG submission 204515) | Cryopeg brine microbial communities from Beaufort Sea near Barrow, Alaska, United States - CBIA 2018 | ecosystem: Environmental > Aquatic > Marine > Coastal | place: USA: Alaska | collected...
CAGTCATGTAATGTGACTGTCAGTGTGGGAAAACCATATCTGACACAAACTACGTATGAAGAAGAAGTGTTTGTTGTATTGTTAGGTATTACCGGACAACTTCACGGTCAAGTATTACTTGTTATGGATATAAATGTAGCACGTAAAATTGCATCGAATATGATGATGGGAATGCCCGTTAATGAACTTAATGATATGGCAAAAAGTGCTCTTGGAGAGTTGATGAATATGATGATGGGGAACGCAATGACCTACTTCTCTCAATTGGATATATTGCTAGATATAACACCTCCAACTATGTTTGTTAGCTCAGAATTAAGTCTGAGTGTTGGAAATAGCAGAATGGTCTGCATACCAATTAAATTTGAGGATGGTACGATAGAACTAAATGTGGCGATTAAAGAAAACAGTAAATAGTATGAATGACATATAGGTTTATTTAAGTGAAAGTGTAAATGTTAATATTAGTGGTTATAAGGAGAGTTGTATAATGAATATAGAAGTGAAAATAAATATAAACCCTAAAAACATACCAAATCCAGAGACTCTTGGATTTGGTTCTATTTTTACAGACCATATGTTTACAATGGATTATACAGAAGTTCTAGGGTGGCACAATGCTAAGATTGAAGCATACGGTCCAGTATTGTTGGATCCATCGTTTATGGTGTTGCATTATGGACAAGAAACTTTCGAAGGCTTAAAAGCCTATTTAGGACCAAAAGGTGAAGCGTTACTATTTAGACCTGAAATGAATGCAAAAAGACTAAATAATTCAAATAGAAGATTGTGTATTCCTGAAATCCCTGAAGAGGTTTTTATGGAGGCAATTAGAGAATTGATTAAGATTGATAAACGATGGATTCCTTCAGACCCGGGAACATCCCTCTATATCCGACCTTTTGTTTATGCGACAGATCCATCTTTAATGGTTCATCCTTCTCATAGTTATAAGTTTATGATAGTTTTATCTCCAGTAGGCGCATATTATAAAGAAGGAATCAATCCAGTTAAGATTTATGTTGAAACTAAGTATGTTCGTGCTTCCGTTGGTGGCGTCGGATTTGCTAAAACGGGAGGCAATTATGGAGCTAGTTTATTAGCTCAAGAAGAGGCTAAACAAAAAGGTTATTCTCAGGTTTTATGGTTGGATAGTAAAGAACATAGATACATAGAAGAAGTCGGTACGATGAATGTTTTTTTTGTTATTGATGATGTTCTGATTACACCTTCTTTGTCTGGCAGCATATTACCTGGAGTCACTAGAGACTCAGTTATTACTATTGCAAAATCTATGGGTATTGAAGTGAAAGAAAGGCGAGTTACAATTGATGAAGTTATTTGTGCAATTGAAGAAGGCCGATTAAGTGAGTTTTTTGGAACTGGTACAGCTGCAGTGATTTCACCGGTAGGAGAGCTTTACTACAAAGACACATCTTATCCAATTAATGAAGGAAATATCGGAAAGTTATCCAAAAAGATGTATGAGACCATTACAGAAATACAAACAGGGAAAATTCAAGACGAATTTGGTTACAAAGTTGTTGTTGGATAGAGGATTCCTATTGACTTGTCAATGAAACCATGATAAAATATCCACAACTTGAATACATATGTCTTTCCTAGGAAGACAGGGCAATGTAAGGATAGAAAGAGGTATGATGATGAGTCAAAAATTAAAAGTAGGTATCATTGGTGGAACAGGAATGGTAGGACAAAGATTTGTCACATTACTATATGATCACCCATGGTTTGAAATTGTATTAGTAGCAGCAAGTCCAAGGTCAGCAGGAAAAACATATTACGAAGCTGTCCAAGGTCGCTGGGCACAAGATATTGTTATACCTGAATCTGTAGGGAATCTTGTTGTAGTGAGTGCTCTCGAAGTTGAAAAAATCGCCGAACAAGTTGACTTTGTTTTCTGTGCCGTTGATATGAATAAACAAGAAATTAAAGAATTGGAAGAAAGATATGCAATGGCTGAAGTTCCAGTTATCAGTAACAATTCAGCACACAGAGGAACTAAAGATGTTCCAATGGTCATTCCAGAGATTAATAATGAACATTTCGAGGTAATTCCTGCGCAAAAGCTTCGTTTAGGTACCCAAAAAGGCTTCATTGCAGTTAAACCAAACTGCTCGATTCAAAGCTACGTTCCTGCACTTGATGCACTTAAAGAATTTGGACCTAAAGATATTTCAGTATGTACATACCAAGCAATTTCAGGCGCCGGCAAGACGTTTGAAACTTGGCCTGAGATGGTTGATAATGTTACACCATTTATCGGTGGTGAAGAAGAAAAGAGCGAAAATGAACCTCTTAAAGTATGGGGAAAAGTTGTAAATGGAGAAATTGTAGATGCTGTTGAACCACTTATCTCTGCGCAATGTATTCGTGTACCTGTACAAGATGGTCATATGGCAGCAGTGTTTGTTAACTTTGAGAATAAACCATCGAAAGAAAAAGCAATTGAGTTATGGAATAATTATACGGGTAGACCGCAAGAATTAGAACTTCCATTAGCTCCTAAACAATTTATTAAGTACATGGAAGAAGATGATCGTCCTCAAACTCGTTTAGATAGAAATTTTGAACGTGGTATGGGAGTTACTGTAGGTAGACTTCGTGAAGACAAACAATATGATTATAAATTTGTATGTTTATCACACAATACTCTAAGAGGTGCAGCTGGCGGCGCTGTACTAATTGCTGAGTTGTTAAAAGCTGAAGGGTATTTATATTAAGCTGATATAACACCCAAGCTAAATGATAATAACTATCATTTAGCTTGACAATTGAATAGAATGGGAGCATAATGATAGCAATACATAAGTATTGCTATCATTTTTGATATAGAGAAGGTAGTTTGGAAGTACCGAAATATTAAATTGTAATTTACTAGTTTTAGTTTCGATATATAGTGGCATCATTATTTAAATACATTTAACGATTGGAGAAAATTATGAATGATAATACAAAATCAAAAATATATGGATCAAGTAAAACAGAAGCATGGTCTGATGCAGAAAGTTTTGATGAAGATACACATGTAAATGTACCTCATCAGGAAGCGGTAGAGAATGCTAAGGATTGGGTTGATGACAACGAATTATAAACGATATTTATACTTCGGTTTATAATGTGACCTTTTAACCTGAGTGATGAATTTTCAACTACGCTTCATAACTTTTTAGCTACCATTTTCAACTGATCTTCTTTGTCGATTTGTAGAACAGCGATGAATTCTTCGCCTCCATTTCGACAGAGCGAATCAGTCGAATGCAACAGATATTGCATTCTTTTTGAAATCATTGAAAGACATTATCACCTGACATGTGACCAAGGTTATCATCAATGGCCATGAAATAATCAATGTACTAAAAACTATACCAAATCTGAATTCACATGAATCCTCCTCATTAATTAAATTTAAATAACTGTTTTTATTACAACAGAAACTACATAAATAGGTAATGGTGTAGTATAATGTTCTAAGGTACACTAGTTAGTGGAACTTAAACTTATGTAAAGGTGTGATAAAGTGTTTATAAAATCGTTGCTAAGACGTCAAAGGGAAGTGATGCTTTTTAGGGTCTTTTTTTGTGTGTTTTGGATAGGTATATTTTCAGGGAATATTATTTCTGCAGAGGTTACAGAAAATTATTATGCAGATCAATTAAATAAATTAGAACTATTTAAGGGAACAAATGAGGGATACGAATTGGATGCATTTGCCACTCGAGCTCAAGGTGCTGTTATGTTAGTTCGATATATCGGTGTAGAAGAAGAAGTTCTGTCTGCTTTTAAGGACGGAAGTCTGAAACATCCATTTGCTGACGTTCCAAGTTGGGCTTCTGCACATGTTGCGTATCTTTATCAGCACGGATTAACAATAGGCATATCATCAAACGAATATGGTAGTGAAGACGCCATAACAGCTAATCAATATGGAACAATGCTTCTAAGGATGTTAGGTTTCGATGATTCAAACGGTGACTTTGAATGGGATGAAGCAATCAATTTCATTCAAAGTAATTATGATATTGATGAGGACCTATTAACTGAATACAAAATATATGCTTCAAAAGGTATGATTAGGGATATACTTGTTAAATTATCCTATAGTTGTATAGATTTCGAATTTAATGGGTCGGAATACTCTGTGCTTGAGAAACTTTTATCTGATAAGGTTATTTCAATGAATCAGTATAATGGTTTTCAGGATAAAAGAATACAATATCAGAGTAATCCCAAAAAAGATAACTCAAATGATTATGCAAAGGATAACGCAAACGAGGATGTGAAGGATAATGAAGTTAGAGCTATCTGGCTATCCTATTTAGATTTGAAGCCAATGATTTTAAATCAATCTGAAAGTAACTTCAGATCAAATATAAAGAATAGTTTTAACAAGATTAATGACGCGGGATTTAATACTGTGTATGTGCAGGTGAGGCCTTTTTCAGATGCGTTATATAAATCCGATTATTATCCTTGGTCTCATATTATTAACGGTACAGAGGGCGTTGATCCAGGGTATGATCCCTTATATATAATGATTACAGAAGCCAAAGCATTAAATCTGAAAATTGAAGCATGGATTAATCCATATAGAGTACGAACAAATGTTATGGTTGAACCTTTATCAGAAAACAGTTCAATAAGTCGTATGATTAAGGAAAATAACCGGGTAACGATTCGAGTTAATAATACAGTTGTATTAAACCCGGCTTATGAGAACGTTCAACAACTTATTATTAATGGAGTGCAAGAAATAATAGAAAACTATGATGTTGATGGTATTCACTTCGATGATTATTTTTATCCATCTGGTGATTTAACATTAGATAGAGAAGAATATGATGCATATGTTAGTCAAGGTGGAAACCTTAGCCATGGAGATTTTCGAAGAGAGCAGATAAACATGCTGATAAGGAATGTATACAAAACAATAAAAGCATACGATGCTTCATTAACCTTTGGTATTAGTCCTCAAGGAAATTTTGGAAATAATTATGATGAAACTTTTATTGACATTGATAAATGGGTTCATTCAGAAGGTTATATTGATTATGTGTGTCCTCAAATTTATTATGGCTTTGAGAATGAAACTTCGCCTTTTATTAAGTCGATTAGTGAATGGAATGACTTAGTTAAGGATACAAATGTAAAGCTATACATTGGTCTTGCAGCATATAAAATTGGATTAGAAGATAGATGGGCAGGAACTGGTATAAATGAATGGAAAGATAAATCGGATCAATTGATGGAAATGATTAATAAAAGTCGGAAGTTGATTAACTACGGTGGTGTTGCAGTTTTTAGATATGAGTCTTTATTTATTCGTAAAGAGATGAATGAACAAGTTAGTGAAGAACTGACAAACATTGAACGTATATTTATCAATAGTGATGATCATTTAGAAGCGTATATGCTAAATCAATAAGATTGAACTGGTCGCTTATGTCGCCATCGGGATAGCGAAACAAGGACCTACCTCAAGCAGCCGCTCATCCCAGGTTGATTTCCTAGTGGGCTACTGAGCGCAGCAAACGCACTCAGACCCCGTAAGGAAATCTAACCAGTGATTCAAAGTCTCATGAGATAGGTCTTGTTTCCTATCCTAGATAAGCGGCATAAACTCTGGGTTTGGAAAAGACTTAGTTGTTTGGGTTGCTTTAGATATTGGTGCAACCATCACTTGAAGCTTTGATGATTGAACCGATTGTTTGAGTCGCCGTCGACTGTATCTTTTGCCTTGTTCTTTTAATCCATTAGCTGAGAGATCCTATAGCGCCATAAGCCGAAATGTAAGTAACAAAGCAATATTTAGATTGCAATAATTGTACAAAGAATCAATGCCATCTAAAAGAAATAAGAGCTTCCACGAGTCAAAGAGTGTAAAGATAAATAAATATATAAACCTAATACAACTATCTTTACACCAACACCGAGAGTACATTAGTGACAGTGGTGGAGAGTTTGATGGGTTGCTGCGACGAGCCTTCGGCAGATAGTGAGGAGCGGCAATCTGTCAAGCTAGGCCACTACTGTCACTTATGTACTCGACCAAACTCGTCTTTGGTCTTTGGTCTTTGGTCTTTAATCTTTAGTTTTCAGTCTTCAGTCAAGAGGCAAAGTTTATAGAATTTTAACAGTTTATTTATTGGAAATATAATAATAAGTGTTATTATAGTATAATAAGTACAGAAAATAAATACTATTATTGGATAATAAGTACAGAAAATAAGTATAGATTGGAGATTACATGAATCAAAAAGAAAAGTTTGTTCATACCATTCGGATAAGTGGTTTGTTTAATACTCCACCTAGTGAAAACGAAATACATCAAGCAATGAAGGAATTTAAAAGGATACAGAGATATTTGAGATGGGTTCCTTTATTTTTTATTGGAATTATGATTTTGATTTTTATTGCTGTTATGCAATTGACTCAATTGAAATTCCCTATGCTGATTCTTGTCATAGTTAGCACAATAATGATCTTGAAAGAGTTAAGTACATTATTCTTTTCTATTCAAATGCGCAATCGATTGATGAAGCCCATTGAACAACTGATGGATGCTGTTGAAGAAATATCAAAAGGGCATTATGGATATCAGGTCGAAGAAGATAAATTGAATATGGTAGGTGATCTGATTTCTTCGTTCAATAAGATGAGTTGTGAACTTAAAGAGGCTAATGACCTTAAGGAGAAATATGAACGAAACCGAAAAGAGTTAATCGCTGGAATTTCTCATGATTTAAAAACTCCGATTACTTCAATTGTTGGGTATGTTGACGCTATTCAAACAGGAGTAGCCAATACGGAGGAGAAAAAAGAAACCTATTTAAGCATTATAGAATCAAATGCTCAATATACAAACAAGTTAATTGATGATTTATTCTTGTTCTCTAAATTAGATATCAATCAAATGAAATATGAATTTATTGATTTGCCTATACGAGAATTTTTAACTGATGTATTTATAGAAAAACAATTAGAACTCGAAGAAAATGGTGTTGAAGTTACCTATGAAATCAGCATATCGAATGAAAGAATGTTGCCTATTGACGGTAAAATGGTTTATCGAATTGTTTCCAACATATTATCAAATGCTGTTAAGTATGGAGATAAAGCCACTCCCAAAATACTGATTGAAGCTGAAAATCAAGTGGATGGTATTCAGATAAAGGTTTCAGATAATGGGCAAGGGATTTCGAAAGATGACATTTATCAAATTTTTGACGTATTCTATCGAGCTGATGCATCTAGAAATAAAGAAATAGGTGGAACAGGTCTTGGTCTTGCTATTGCCAAACAACTTGTTGAAGCTCATGGAGGAACCATTCATGCGACGTCCATAGTAGGCGTTGGAACGACAATTATATTTACGCTTAAAGAACAAGTGCTTAAGGAGGAGAAAAATGGATAAGATACTTATTATAGAGGATGACGTACAAATTGCATCATTGGAAAAAGATTTCTTGGAAATGAATGGCTTTGAAGTGAAAGTTGAAACAGATGGCCATAAAGGGTTAAAAGAAGCAATGACTAAAGAATATCAGCTGATTATCATCGATATTATGTTACCAAGTGTTAATGGCTATGATATTCTAATGATGATTCGTGATAAATTGAACATACCATTTATTGTAGTATCAGCACGATCAGATGATATGGACAAGATAAAAGGCATCGAACTCGGTGCAGATGATTATATGACCAAACCTTTTAATCCAAATGAGTTAGTTGCGAGGGTTAAAAATCAATTGGCAAGATATGATCGTTTGCTTAATGTAAACAAGCAAACTGGGGAAATAGAATTTAATGGTGTTGTCATTAACGAGGAATCCCGACGTGTATATGTGAATGAAAAGGAAATTATCATGACAACAACAGAATTTGATATTCTGTTATTTTTCATGAAAAACCCAGATATAGTTCATAGTAAACAAACCATTTTTGAACGTGTTTGGGGAGAAGATGAATATGGAGATATAGGGACTGTACCTGTTTATGTTCAAAAGATTCGTAAAAAAATCGAAAAAGATTATACTCATCCGAAAATCATTGAAACAGTATGGGGTGTAGGCTATAGGTTCAATCGACTTTAATATACATATGCTAAAAATGATAAAAAGCTTGCAGGATAATAATTTCTACTTGATAATAGTTATCAATTGAGGTATAATGACCTTAAGTTGTTAATTAAATATCAAACGACAGTTTGAATTTTAACATTCTTATTGCATAATGGTTTATGATTCATCATTATGCAAATGCATAGTCATCAAGGTAAATAAGATGATAAGCATATAATTGATTGTTACAAATTTAACTATCTGACCATAGTAAGGAGATTAAAATGAAAGTAATAGTTATTGGTTGTACACATGCAGGTACTGCGGCGATTGTAAATACAGCGAAATTATATAAAGAAGCAGAGATTACAGTTTATGAAAGAAATGACAATATATCCTTCCTATCATGTGGGATTGCATTGTATGTCGGTGGTGTGATTAAAGAGCCGGCTGGTCTTTTTTACAGCTCACCTGAAGCACTTGAAGAATTAGGCGTTAAGACTAAAATGGAACATGATGTCATAAAGGTAAACACAGATAACAAAACAGTAATTGTTAAAGATTTAAAGACAGGGCTTGAATTTGAAGATGCTTATGATAAATTAATACTTACAACAGGTTCGTGGCCTTTGCAACCTGATATTCCGGGTTCGGATCTTGAAAACGTATTACTGTCCAAGAATTATAACCATTCAAATGTAATCATTGAAAAAGCAAAAGATGCTAAAAAAGTTGTCGTAGTTGGCGCCGGATACATTGGCGTTGAACTCGTTGAAGCGTTTAGAGAAAATGGGAAAGAAATTGTTCTTATTGATGCTTTTGACCGTATACTTAGCAAATATTTAGATGAAGAATTCACAGATTTAGCGGAAGAAGCATTTAGAGAAGAAGGCGTAGAACTGGCACTTGGTGAAAAGGTGAAACGGTTCGAAGGAAATGGTAAAGTTGAAAAAGTTGTTACAGATAAAGGTGAATATGAGGCAGATTTAGTTATTATGTGCATAGGATTTAAACCAAATACTGAGTTGGTTAAGGGCCAAGTAGATATGCTGCAAAATGGTGCTATAATTGTCAATAGTTACATGGAAACAAGTGTTGAAGATGTGTTTGCTGCTGGAGATTCATGTGCGATTCATTATAACCCGACAGATAAACCCGGATATATTCCATTGGCTACCAATGCAATACGAATGGGGACGTTAGTTGCTAGAAATCTTGTTAATAAGACAATGGCGTATATGGGTACACAAGGAACCAGTGGAATTAAGATTTATAATTGGAATATTTCATCAACTGGACTGACAGTCGAAGCAGCAATGGCTAATGACTTCGACGTATCATTTGTGACTGCCGTTGATAATTATAGGCCTGAGTTTATGCCGACGTCTGAGGAAGTTCGATTAAAACTTGTATTTGAAAAAGAAACAAGGCGAGTTTTAGGCGCTCAAATTATTAGTGAAGTTGATCTGACACAAACGATGAATACGTTAAGCGTGTGTATTCAAAACCAAATGACGGTAGATGAAATAGCGTTTGTTGACTTTTTCTTTCAACCACATTTTAATAAACCATGGAATATCATAAATCTAGCAGGACAAATGGCATTAGATCTATAAGCTAGCCACTCAAGGGCTTTATATACTTATGTTTCTCATGTATAATAGGATTATATGTTAAATCTAATCCAATATATTGAAGAAGAGGTAGAATATGAATCAAAAAGTATTACCTGCCATATCAAATTATAAAGCTCTTGAAAAATTCATAAAATGTAACCTTGAATTCTGTGTCATTATGAATTTTCCGTTGGTTCAACTTATGAGAGTATGTAAATTGCTTCGTGATAACAATAAAAAGTATATTGTGCATCTCGATTTAATAAAAGGCATAGCAAGTGACGAATATGGTGCAGAGTTTTTAATAGATGCTTATAAAGTAGATGGGGTCATATCAACGCACCCTTCGGTTATTGAAATGACAAAGAAGAAAAAGGTTATTGCAATACAACGAATATTCATTATTGATAGCCATTCTTTAAATAAAAGTATTCAAATCGCTAAGAACTGTCAACCAGATTATATTGAGATTTTGCCGGGCTATTCTTATGAAGTTGAAGATAGAATTCATCAGATCATTGATACTCCATTGATTGGTGGCGGATTGATTACGACTAAAGAAATGGTAGATAAATGTATTCAAGGCGGGTTGATAGCAGTGACAAGCAGTGAACCTGAGTTATGGAAATGAGAATGAGTACTAGCTGCAGATGGTTACAGTTGACAACGAAGTCAAACGGCATTACAATAAACTTAAGTGAATATGTATAATAGCATACTGAAATTGATGTAGTGAACTTAGAGAAAACACCAATTGACCTAACAGAATTAGGTCAATTGGTGTTTTCTTTATATGTTCAAAAGAATATTGAGGAGGGAGATAAATGCTAGATGTAATCGTAATTGGAACAGGAATAAGTGGTTCTTTTGTTGCACGAGAATTAGCTGGATTTAATCTTAAGGTGTTAGTCTTAGAAAAAAATAATGATGTGTCAAACGAAGCAACTATGGCAAATAGTGCAATAATACATTCAGGTTATGATCCAATACCCGGTACAAACAAAGCTAGATATAACGTTCTGGGTAATGCAATGTACAAAAAAGTATGTGAAGAACTTGATTGCTCATACAAACAAATTGGTTCTTTAACAGTTGCTATTGATGACGAACAAGTTGAAACACTTAAAGAACTTGAAAAACGTTCAGCCATTAATAAAGTGCAGGTACAAATGCTAAGTAGAGAAGAAGCTTTTGCAATTGAACCCAATCTAGCTAAATCTACAAAAGCTGCATTGCTAGCTCCGAGCGCAGCGATTGTATACCCGTGGGAATTAGCCATTGCACTTATCGAAAACGCAATGGATAACGGTGTCGAATTGAAACTAAATAGCAAAGTTACTGCAATTGAAAAAATGGAAGAAGGTTTTAAAGTTGTAACGGACAACGGTGAATATTTAAGTAAATTAGTTATTAATTGTGCAGGAGTATATGCAGATGAAATCCATAATATGGTAGCTGCAAAAACATTTGAAATTATTCCTCGAAGAGGTCAATATTTTGTGCTTGATAAAACAGTTGGAAGACATGTTAATCATGTTATATTTCCCTGCCCATCTAAAATGAGTAAAGGTGTATTAGTAACACCAACGACTCATGGTAATATTCTATTAGGACCTACATCTGAGGTTGTCGCTGATAAAGAAGGCATTCAAACAACCATGAAAGGTCTGGAATTTGTGAGAGATCATGCGAATACCATTGTTGAAAACATACCGTATCATAAAGTGATTCGTTCTTTTGCAGGGCTTCGTCCATCATCAGATTTACACGATTTCATTATTGAGGAAGCTAAAGATGTAGAAGGATTTATTGATGTGGCAGGCATAGAATCTCCGGGACTCGCAAGTGCACCTGCAATCGCTATAGAAGTTATCCGTTTGGTGGGTACTCGAATTGAATTGAATCGAAAGGATGGGTTTAATCCAATAAGGAAGGGTTATATCACCTTTGCAGAATTGAATGCAGAAGAAAAAGAAGCGATTATTAAAGTGAATCCTATGTACGGTCAAATCGTCTGTCGTTGTGAAACCGTTACAGAAGGTGAAATTGTAGATTGCATTCGAAGAAATGCAGGGGCTACGACGGTAAAAGGAGTTAAAAAGAGAGTGCGTCCTGGTATGGGAAGATGTCAGGGTGGGTTTTGTGAACCACTTGTGATAGAAATCTTAGCAAGAGAACTCGATATTGACATCATGGATGTTAATTATGATAGTATCGGTTCCAATGTTTTAGTAGAAGAAACAAAAATTGGAGGCAGATCACATGAGAGAATATGATGTAATAATTATTGGTGGTGGCCCGGCAGGTCTTGCAGCAGCGGTTGAGATCTACAAAGAAGGCGTTACCGATATTCTAATCATTGAAAGAGATATTCAACTGGGTGGTATATTACAACAGTGTATTCACAATGGTTTTGGTCTTCATGAATTTAAAGAAGAATTGACAGGTCCGGAATATGCACAACGTTTTATAGACCAGATACGTGAGCTGAAAATACCCTACAAACTAAACACAACGGTTCTTGATATTACTAAAGACAAAGAAATCCACATAATAAATAGTATAGATGGTTATAAGATGATTAAGGGCAAAACTATTGTTCTTGCTATGGGTTGTAGAGAAAGAACTTCAGGGGCTATCAGTTTGCCTGGAACAAGACCGGCTGGAGTTATTACGGCTGGTACGGCACAATACTACTTGAATATGAAAGGCTACTTAGTAGGTAAGAAAGTGTTTATATTAGGTTCTGGTGACATTGGACTCATTATGGCAAGAAGAATGACATTAGAAGGTGCGCTCGTTCTCGGTGTGGCAGAACTATTGCCTTTCTCAGGTGGCCTTACACGTAATATTGTCCAATGTCTTCATGATTTTGATATACCGCTTTACTTAAGTCATACAGTTGTAGAAGTTAAAGGTAAAGATCGAATAGAAGGCATTACTTTGATGGAAGTTGATAGAAACAAACAACCTATTCCAGGAACGGAACAAGAATTCGAATGTGACGCATTATTATTGTCAGTTGGGCTTATTCCAGATAATGAATTGTCTGAAAATGCTGAAATTGCTATTCACAGAAGAACAAATGGTCCAATAGTAAATGAACAAATGGAAACAAGTGTAGAGGGGATTTTTGCTTGTGGAAATGTATTACATGTACATGACCTAGTCGACTTTGTTTCGGCTGAAAGCCGAAGAGCCGGTCGAGGTGTCGTACGCTACTTGAAAGGAGAAAAGTCACATTGCATCGGAATTGAAACAATGAATGGATCTGGAGTATCCTATATAGTTCCACAACGAATGCATGTTGATGAAATTGAAGGTAAGTACGCTGAAGTGTTCCTCCGGTCAACGGACGTTTACCATGATGTGACACTTGTCGTAAAACTTGACGGTAAAGAAGTTAAGCGATTTAAGAAGCCGCATTTAGCTCCGGCAGAAATGGAACATTTGAAAATTGATAAGGAATTAATAAATGTTGCAAGTGGAACTTTATCAGTCGAAGTTGAACTAAAGGAGGCGAACTGATATGAAGGAATGGGATGTTATATGTATTGTTTGTCCTAGAGGTTGTCGTCTAAAAGTCAGCAAAGATAAGGATGAAATAAGTGTCACAGGGAATCAATGTATAAGAGGTGTTGCATATGGTGTTAAAGAAGTGACAAATCCCACAAGGGTTGTCACTTCAACAGTAAAAGTAAACCATCCGGTTCATAGAAGGATGCCTGTAGTCACAAAAGGTTCGGTACCTAAAGACCGGATATTTGACGTAATGAAAGAGATTAATAAAATTCAATTGGATCTACCCATATATGTTGGTGATATTATTATAGAAAATGTGTTGAATACGGGCGTTAATGTCGTGGCATCCAGAACAATCGAATAGACGTCATTTCATAGGAAATCATAGGATTAAATATGATTAGTTACTGATCGATAATATAATTTGAGATAGCATAAAACAATAGAATATTGAGTTGATAAACTAGGGGTATCTGCTTATATAAGTAATTAAGCAGATGTTTTTTTATTGTAATATATGGTATGATAATATCAGAAACTATTGAAACTTAGGTGAATTCAAGTAATCAAATGTGATTTGAAATAAGGGAGGTTGATATGGAAATTGGTGCTTTTTTTGATATAGATGGTACTCTTTATAGAGAAGGTATGATAACTGCGATTTTTAAGAAATTAATAAAATCGGAGATTATCAGTAAGGAAATATGGTATAAAGAGGTTCGTGAAAAATATAGAAACTGGGAGAAACGAGTCGGTAATTATGATGATTATCTACTCAAGATTGCTGAGATCTATATAGATACGATTAAAGGCCTACATAGAACCCAAATTGAGTTTATTGCCAAAAAAGTTATTGAGCAAAAAGGAGACAAAGTTTATCAGTATACTCGAGATCGAATAAAATGGCATTTGGAAGAAGGCCATAAAGTGTTTACGATTTCTGGTTCACCTATTGAATTGGTCCGTGAAATGTCGGCTAAATATAACGTGACTGATTACTTTGGTTCAGTGTACATGACGAAAGATGATATTTACACAGGTGAAGTTGAACCTATGTGGGATTCCAAGAATAAGAAGTTAGCATTGGAAAAGTTAGTAAATCAATATAATATTGATCTGCAAAATTCTTATGCTTATGGAGATACTGCTGGTGACTTTGATATGTTGAAATTAGTTGGAAATCCAGTTGCTATGAATGCTACAAAAGAATTGTTGCATTTATTGCGAGAAGATAAAGAACTTGTCGACAATATAAAGATTATTGTTGAGCGTAAAGATATGATATACCATTTAGGTTTAGACTGCCTAGAATGCAAAGAAAATATGGGGTTCTAGAGTTGACCTTTTGTTTGAAAAGTGCTATGATATGTGGAACGCATCATGATGTTAAAGTGAGAAAGTAAGGTGTATATATGAAAGATGTCAATGAACAAATTGCAAAATGGAGCAATTACATGAGAGATGCAGACTTGATAGATACAAAATTATATGACAAGTATGAAGTTAAACGTGGACTGAGAGATATCAGTGGTAAAGGTGTTCTTGCAGGATTAACACGTATTGGTGAAGTGCATTCATATATAGTTGATGAGGGTGAAACTATTCCACAACCAGGTCGGTTGATTTACCGTGGAATTGAAATTACAGATTTAGTTGATGGGTTTTTAGCAGATGGACACTCGGGTTTTGAAGAAGCAACCTATCTTTTGTTAATGGGTGAATTGCCTACAGCAGAAGAATTCGAAAACTTTAATGAAGTGCTTGGAGTAAACAGAATATTGCCAGAAACTTTTGTTAGAGATATGATCATGGGTTTACCTAGTAAAGATATGATGAATGTTTTGGCGAGAAGCGTTCTTGCATTATACTCATATGATGATAACCCGGATGATACGTCAATTGAAAATGTTCTTAAACAGTCATTGAAGTTAATTGGATTATTTCCAGCATTAGCGGTATATGGGTATCAAGCATATCAATATTATCATGGTGAAAGTAGTTTGGTAATTCATGCACCACGACCTGATTTGAACACTGCGGAGAACATATTGCATATGTTGCGAGTTAATAATGCTTACACAAAATTAGAGGCTGAATTACTAGATATTGCACTAGTATTGCATGCTGAACATGGTGGTGGTAATAACTCGAGTTTTACTACTCATGTAGTAACTTCATCAGGAACAGATACTTATTCAGCAATAGCAGCTGCTATTGGATCGCTAAAAGGACCACGCCATGGTGGTGCAAACATAAAAGTTTCTGGTATGTTTGCAGATCTTAAGAAGGAAGTGACTGACTGGGAAGATGAAGAACAAATAACTGATTACCTCAATCGCATTTTAAACAAAGAAGCTTTTGACAAAAAAGGCCTAATATATGGTATTGGTCATGCAGTATATTCAATATCTGACCCACGTGCAGTTGTTTTTAAAAAATATGTAAAAGAACTAGCTCAAGAAAAAGGGCTTATGAAGGAATATGAATTATACAATAGTGTTGAAAAACTTGCACCTGAAGCTATTACTAGAAAACGCCAAATGTATAAAGGCGTTAGTGCTAATGTGGACTTCTATTCTGGCTTTGTATATAAGATGTTAGGTATACCGGAAGAGTTATATACTCCGCTATTTGCTATTTCTAGAATAACAGGATGGTGTGCACATAGAATCGAAGAAATTGTTAATAACGGTAAAATTATTCGCCCAGCATATAGAAGCGTAGCAAAAAGAAGAGAATATACACATCTTGAAGAAAGAAAATAATTACATTTGTATTAGTCGTTAGCATATTATGAATCGTTTATGAGTTGTTGTCTATTTATTGCTAGTGTAAATGTATAAATATTATTCAGAAAACATATTGAACTGTGTTGATCGCAGTTCTTTTTTCTTTGTCTGAAAGAGGATGTTTTCTTGTAAACAATCTAAATTGTTAACATGAGTTACATAATTACATAATTACAAAAAAAGCAAAAAAAAAAAGTTATCTCGTATGTCCAGATAACCATTATACTACGGGTGATTTGTATCCGAAATAGAAAGTAATAACTCCGGCAAATAGTCCGACATAATATGTGATGAATCTCCATAATAACATGATAGCAGTGGCTTGAGGTCCTATGACGAAGGAACCGAAGAACACGAGAAATCCCATTTCGGCACCGCCTGAAGCTCCGGGAAGCGGTACTATTGATGTGACCAACATCACATAAGCACTTGCGATTATTGCTTGGATAACTGTAATAGCATTAAATCCAACAGCTAAACTTATGAAGTATGCAACGGTATAAAAACATAGTAATTTAAGTATGTTAAGGCTAAGTGCTTTGAAATACATAGTTCTATTTGACATGAGAATTAATATGTCTTTATGAAACTCTTCTATCGTTTTGTTGCATTTAATCTTAATTGTTGAGAGTTTTCTATTGAGTGGCGTCTTGCTGATTAAAAAGTAAATGGCACTTAAAATTTTACTGGTCAATGAGGGTGATATTGTGATGATGATGAGTGCAATTATAATAATCAAGTTAAGTGAGAAACCGCTAAAAGCTATCAGGTTCAAACCTTTTGGATCGTTCGGGAATACATTGTACAAATAACGAGAAGCAATGGCAAAAGAACCCATGATCACTAATACTGTTTGATAAATAATGAAATTATGTATCGTCGCACTCGTTATGCTGCTTAATTTTAAATTCGATCGTTGAGTTAACACATAAATCTGAAATGGTTGCCCGCCAGTTGAAAAAGGTGTAATGCCATTAAAAAATTGTGTAGATACAACGAGTTTTAAAACTTCTCTATAAGAAAAATATTCATCGTAGGTTTGCAACATGATATGCAAGGTTTTGGCTTCAATAAGCCAGTAAACCAATATGCATATCAGTGCCATAAATAACCAAAATGGATTTGCATTTTGAAGAACTTGAAGGATACTTGAAAACTCGCCCTTTAATGTGATATACAAGACAACACATGTGACGACCAACAACGTAAATAAATTACCTTTATTAATTTTATATTTCATACTATGCCCTCTAACTAATCAATGGCTAACAAGTCATTATAAATGGATTTTAGTTGTTGGCCGACTTTATATAATGTCCGTTCTTCAACAACATCGTAACCATGTTCAGTTGTATCAAATAATTTATTGTTTAAAATTCCAGTTATCTTCTGTTCAAACTCTTCATTACCCGCACCTTTGTAACAATTAAAACCATCTTCTAGCCATATGTCATAGACGGGAATTCGTCTTGTTAATACGGGCTTTTTCATAGCAAGTGCTTCGAGGATTGCAATACCTTCGGTTTCTTCATAAGTAGGCATAAAAAATAAATCGCAAGCAGAGTAAGCGCCAATCATATCAGTAACAAAACCTAAAAAATAAACGTTTTCAGGAGGGTGCTTAAGAGCACTTAGAACTTCTCTAGTCAGTAAAAAAGAACTTGTGAATCCACACCATATAAATTTTACATCAGGCATAGCTTTGGCAATTGATATAAAATCAAGAATACCTTTTCGTTTGATTTGCAAACCAACGCTAAGAACAAGTTTATCTGACTGCTTAAAGTGATATTTGGCTCTAAAGTCGAATCCTCGTTGTTTATTGAATTGGAAATTTGTCAGGTCGATGCCATTTGATACGGAGGTACACTTGAGCCCGATATTATAGGAATCTATTAGTTTTTTGGAATAAGGTGTTGGAGTTATCAGTTCATCAGCTAAACCGTACGCATGAATTAGCCACCTTTTAAAGAGAGGAGCAAGGCTGTTAGCAAAGAAAAAGGAATCTTTAAAATCTTCTTCAGTGCTATGAGCATGCATAATGACTTTTTTGCCTTGCTTTTTAGCTTTTTTAGCTAAATGACAACTCATTGGACCAACAGTGTTGATATGCAATATATTGTAGCCTTTATCATTTTTTTTTGTCGTATAAGGAATGTTGTTGAGTTCAAGAGCTTTCATTTGGTGTTGAATTGCTCTTCCAACACCTGATTGTTCAATGTATTTCATTCCTTCTGAATAGAGTAATACTTCCATAGATGCCCATCCTTTAAGCGTTTAGTTTATGTAGATATATATTGTTCGAGTGATTAACAAGTTGGAGATATACATGTTCAGCATTTTTGGCATAAGCTTCTTTTGATAAAGATTTGACTATAGTAGATGCTTCTTGTGACATTGCCTTGGTTAATGCTTCATTATTGAAACAATCTATAAGTTTTTGAGTCAATTCTTCTTCAGTTTTAAATAAACGGCCCGAAAAGTT
>Ga0314774_1001100_pt1 | contig 18472 bp, 14 predicted proteins | sample MetaGCBIA2018_FD_204515 | JGI IMG/M metagenome (GOLD analysis project Ga0314774, IMG submission 204515) | Cryopeg brine microbial communities from Beaufort Sea near Barrow, Alaska, United States - CBIA 2018 | ecosystem: Environmental > Aquatic > Marine > Coastal | place: USA: Alaska | collected...
GGAGGTGTTTGACATTCATGATGATTTTCATCCTTTCATCATGAACGTTTTCAGGTCTGTTGTTCAGACTCATCTCATGTTAGAAACACGAGGGTTGCTTCAGACTCATCTCATGTTGGAAGAGGCTAAATATTTACTTTTCATCGACGAGGCGCTATTGTAGAAAACTATCTGAATTTCCGTTGGAGGGGCTGTTGAGTAAAGAAATCGACATGATAAAAGGGCTGGAAATCGCCCTGAAAAATCTGACGAAACTGATCAAAGCGGTGCAGTATTATCCCCCTGCACATCCGACGTTGCGCGCTGCCCTCAACGAAGCCGCCATCTCTTTTCTCGATCTGATCACCGGTGAGGATGAGCTCCTCTGCTCGGTTCGTAAAGATGGTTTCTACTACGGCGACAAGCCGGTCGGCCCGAGAAATCCGATTCTCATCAAATTTGCGCCTTATCTATTTGCCCGCCGTATCAACCATCTCATGTTTCTCCCTGACCTCGAGGTCAATGACCTGCAAGCTTTTGCCCGGTGCCTGACCATGGAGGCGAACGAGGTCCAGAAAATGGGGGGGATCAAAGACCTTCTCACTAAAGCGCGCGTCTCTACCATCTGGGTCAACATCGTCGAACCGGCCCAGTTTATGGAGCTGAAGAAAGAGATTGAAGTACAGAAGGAACAGTTCATCGGAGACCAGGAAGAAGGGAAAGAAGATAAAAGAGAAGACCCTGAGCAGGAACTCTCTGCCGAAGAACGTTCTTTAGAGAAAGTCCTTCGCGAATTGCAGAACGAGTTAGTCGACCAGCGTTTTCGCTACCTGCTGCAGGAGGTTGTCCCTCATATTCATCTCAACCTGACCGATTCCGCTCGCCCCTTGATTCTCGATGCCATAAACTATCTGAACGACACGGCCACAGAAGATGAAGCGAGCGCGGCCCGCCGTAAATATTGTCTGGATGCTCTGGATCAGCTCGCATCAGAGGATATCCTCGATTATCTTGTCGCGATTCTCTGTAGCAAAGATACCTGGGCTGCCCTGCGCGAAGCGACTATAAAAGCGCTTGTCTCACTAAAAGGGAAAGTCGTTGTCTGGCGTCTCATGGACCATCTGGCTGAAGAGAGCAATGGTCAGGTCCGTAAATATCTGGCCGAAGTTTTGATCCGACAAAATGAAGCAGCACTGCCGATTCTTCTCGAATATCTGGACGATGAACGTTGGTTTGTCGCGCGAAATGCAATCGTTATCCTCGGAGAGATCCGTAGCGATATGGCAACTGCCTACCTCAAAAAAGCTTTGAATCACCGTGATGTCCGGGTTCGCCGCGAGACGATTCGGTCCCTAACAAAGATTGGCGGAACCGACGCCATCGGCATTCTGCTTAGAACAGTCGCCGGCGACGATGTTGAAATGAGCAAACAGGCATTACTCTCACTCGGTGCCATGAAGTGTACCTCTGCAGTCCCGACACTGATCAATTTGATCCGCACTATGGGGACATCAGCCAAGACTGTCCCGACCATAAAGGAAGCGATCAAAGCTCTGGGCGAGATCGGTTCCAAAGAAGCGACTACGGCTTTGATCGAATCGTTACAAAAAAAATCGTTATGGAAACGGCGAATGACTGACGAACTGCGGGCGTCAGCGGCCCTCGCCCTTGCCCTGATTGGCGGAGAAGAAGCGATCAAATCACTCGAAATTGCATCTGACGACAAATCTGAACTGGTTGCGCGGGCGTCCTCAAAAGCCTTGAAACAACTCAAACGGAACGAATAATATGAGTTTTGAACATCACCAGGAACTCGTTCAGGGGATTGCAGCCGCCCTGAAAGGGCTTAAACTCTATCCGATGAAGCATCCGGCAATTGAACAGCGGAATCGCACCCTGCTCAATGCTTTCACTCAACTATTCAGCAAGCAGCAGATCATCCATATCGGACTTTTGGAAGGCTCCTTATTTGTCGAAGAGACCCTGTTTTCTGACGAAAACCCTGCCGCGACTACGTTGGTCAAAATATTCGAGGACCTTGAAATTGAGGGGCTGGAATTTTTCAGCGGTTTCAATCAACCACAACTCGAGCTCTTTCTCGAAATCATCATGAAGCCGCCCAGTAGAGGAGATGACTTCAACTCCTTCATGCTCGAGCACGGTCCGGAACATGTCAAAGTTGCATCGCTCGAAAAGATCGAAGAGGTTCATGAAGATGATTCCCCGCGCAAGGTCTACGGCAAAGCACTAAAGGTTATCAACGACATTTTCGACGACGTCAGAATGGGGCGTATCCCTTCCTCGGACGAAGCGGTCGGTGTTGTCAAGAACATGGCCCGTCTCACCTTGGAAGACCCCCATGCCCTGTTTGCACTCTCACTTTTGCGCGACTACGACAACTACACATTTACCCATTCCGTTAACGTCTCAGTCCTCGCCCTATCCGTCGGCAGGGCTTGCTGCGTCTCCGAAGAGGAATTAAAGACACTCGGCCTCGGTGGATTACTGCATGATATCGGCAAGATGAAGGTTGATGTTGCCATCATCAACAAACCTGGCAAATTGACCGACGGAGAATTCACGAAAATCAAAGAGCACCCGGCTCTCGGCGCCGAAATTGTCACTCAAATGGAGGGTGAAGGCTCTTCGCAAGATGTGGCCAATATTGTTCGTGGCCACCATCTCCGTCACGACCGCACCGGCTACCCTGTTGCCATCCAAAAAGAAAAGATATCCCGACTGGCCGAGATGACGGCAATCGCCGATGCCTACGATGCCATGACGACCCTGCGCTCCTACCAGAATCCGGTTACGCCACGCAAGGCGCTTGTTCTATTACAAAATATTTCCGGGAGCTCCTTGAATGAAGAATATCTGGAACGCTTTGTTCACTCCCTCGGAACCTACCCGGTCGGCACTCTGGTCCGGATCGACACCAATGAAATCGGACTGGTTATTTCGGTCGGGATGAAAAATCCGGATGATGTTGTACTCAAAATCATTTTTGGCACCGTAGGAGAAAAACTCCCCACAACCTTCAATCTGGAATTGAGCGGTATCGAATCGAAAAGGATCGTCGGCGAAGTCGACCCCTTCGTTAAAGGGATCGAAGTCACCGATTATTTTACCAAATAAAAAAACCGCACCTTAATCAGGTGCGGTCTCTGCTCATATATTGTTTCACTCTGCGACACCAATTCAGGAAATCAGATCACCGAGAGCCTCTGCTGCGGTTTTACGCACCGACACCCGGGCATCCTTCAACGCTTCGAGCAGGAACGTTTCGCCATCAGGCGCCCCGATTGAAACAATCGCCCGAATGGCACTCCGCACGAGGCAATCATCCGGGTCCTGCAACAATGGGGTCAAATGCTGCAACAATCTGGGATCTGCAAAATTGCCAAGGGCATCCACCGCATGTACGCGTACCGCCGGGTCGGGGTCTTTCAGATGTTTACCGACGTGGGTCAAGGTTTTCGGATTTTTCTTCTTTCCCAACACCTGCAACGCCGCTCCGCGCAGATTAGGATCCGGATCGCTCAGAACTTTAACCAGATGGGGATAGATGGTGTTGCTCTCTATTTTTTCAAGGGCAAGAATCGCCTTAGCCCGCGCCCCCCGATCGCCTGAATTCAGAACATCCAGAACCCGATCGAGACTCATGACCGCTTCCAATTTATTCATTGCCTCAGCCGCCGCAGTTCGGACCTCATCATCCTTATCCTGAAGCAATTGCTGCAGCGCCATGATTCGATCGTTCAACATCGGATCCCTCTTCCCCAGACAGACATATCACAGTCAATAAAAACAGTTGAATCCACTCCAAATTAAAATGGGATATCATCATCAGGATTAAACGGTGGTTCCTCAATCTGCGCTTTCCCCGACGGTTGCTGATCATAGTTGCGCCCTTGATCCTGGTTGTAATTGTCCCCTTTCGATGCGTTATTGGACTGAGCGCCGCGGTTGTAACCACCGCCGGACTCTTCCCCACCGGATCGGGTTCCTAGCATCTGCATCTGATCGGCTACAATTTCGGTGATATATTTTTTGTTCCCATCCCGATCATCGTAAGTCCGATACTGAATACGCCCTTCAATGTAGACCTGCTTCCCTTTGTGCAGGTATTTGCCGCAGATCTCGGCCAACTGGCGCCACGCGATGATATTGTGCCACTCGGTCTTCTCCTGCTGTTCACCACTACGATCCTTGAACCGCTCTGAGGTCGCCATTGAGAAGGTCGCAACTGCGGCACCGGAAGGGGTGTATTTAAGTTCAGGGTCTTTGCCCAGGTTTCCAACCAGAATAATTTTATTTACCGACATAAGTAACCGCCTCCAATGATTGTTTACTGACAAAAGATAACTACAATCGACAAAAGATAGCTACAACCGACAAAAGATATTGAAAACCAAAAGCCAGGATCTATCCCTTCTGCGCAAAATGTCGAATTTTAGCATCATACATGCTAGAAGCTTCGACTCAAAGTCAAATTTGATTCGCGAGGGAAAATCGAGTTTGGCTGACAAGAATGCCAGGTCACCATCAGGTGTCGTTTGTTATAAAGTCTCACATCTGAATCGGTTTGTCAACAAAAAAACCTATACGTTTCAGATAGATAGGATGTTATCCTATTCTTTTATCTATCTCAAAATATTTAATTGAACGGATATTGGGCAACCTGCCTCGTCGTCGAGTATTATTATCGACAATCAAACAATCCGTTGAAGAGCATAAATTATATCCCGGATTCCAAAACATCACAAACAGCCTGAAAGGGTATTCTCTCCTGCTCGATACGAAGGCCTTCACAATCCCCTCCCGCCAACAATCTAATGTAAGCCTTTTCTTCTTCTGAGGTCAGATGAACAAGGGCGTCTGAGCGACTCGTTTCGTTCGACTCCTCACCCGCGACAGACCTATACAGGTCAATATCTCGACTGGACATCAGCATCGATTCCACATGGGGAATTTTCCCGCGAAGCATGGACAATATTCCATAACCATGGGTGTCGATATCGCCCCAATAGATAACTCTCTTCTCGCGAAGCCAGGCGGCGGTTGCGACGTCGCCAACGCCATATCCCAGTCCGAAAATAACCACTCCTCCTTTGAACGGTGGGAAGGCAAGACCATTCACTTTATTCTCCGTTATAAAGACGGTATGACATCCCTGAATATCATGTCTTGCGAACTCGCTGGAGTTGACACTGACGTCCCTGTACCCCGAACATGGAAGAATGGATTCATCGAGGATGCGATACCGGATGCTTGGTTCGTCATAGAGAAAGCCAAAACGCCTTTCAAATCCATATTTCGATAATCCCGTAATCGATGCATCGTAAGCGTCCATTGGCAGGCACTGCGTCAGGACATCAGACAGGATGGTACGTTTGGCCTCAAAAAACTTAGTATCGACCCCCTGAAGGGTCAACTGCCTGAGATAGATACCAGGCCTAGGGTTTTCCTGAACAAACGCACACACGTCCAAAATTTTGCCCCACACACTGAAATAAGGGACGGCCTTCATAGGATTTTCCACCATCCATAATGCCACCTCAGGGTTTCGTTCTTTCGTTACTTCAAGGGCAACCCGGAAAGACTCCAGGTCTTTGAGCTTGCCGATGAAGCGTGCGAGATCGACAGGCGTGTCAAAACGTATATCGCTAGGAAGGTTCTGGCGGCCAAGCTTTCGGTGATTGATCTCCGCGAACTCCACGGTGAATCCGAAGCCCACACTCTCTTTTGATGCAGCGTTCAGATCTGAAACCCACTTCTGTATTTCGGCAAACGAATCAACTGCATGCTGACCACCGGTTTTTTTAAAGCGTAAACGGAGAGGGAACGGAGGTTCCCCAGTTACCGCACTGCGTAAAACATCACCACGGTTCCAAACTTTGCGGGCGAAATCTTTAATTTCTGAAACAGTTATCATGACACTATCCGCATCGCGCCCTGGTCCAGACGCTCTTGATTCAGTTCTTCAATGGTCATGTTCCGGAGGACAGAACAAGACCCTTCAGCATTGTTATGCACGAAGTTCACGGAACTGATGTATTTCTCGATGACATTGATCTTTTGCAAGGGGGTCAGGACCAGGAGTTGGAGATTGAGCATTTCAAACAGCTCCATGCCGAAACGGGCACTCTCCTCCGATCCACGTCCGAAAGCTTCGTCAACGATGACGAAGCGAAACGATCGAGGCTTTTCGGCACCAAATTGATAGGCCAGAGCAGAGGCTAAAATTGTATAAGCCAATTTTTCCTTCTATCCACCAGACCTCCCGCTCGACCCTTCATATACGCATTTCACAGCATCCGTTTCACGGAATTTTTCATGCGCCATGAAGTCAAACCATTGCCTGACGTCGGTAACTTTATTGCGCCACTCACGGTCTATTGAAGTGAACTCTCCGCCCCTGTTCTTCAAACGTTCAACGATCTGTTTGACTTGAAGGAACTTCTCCTCAGTATAGAGTGCTCGTTCGTCGAGGATATTCGAAAAACAAGTTTTCAAATCAGCCTGGAATTGCCTGATATCTGGATCTGAAACAAGCTTCGGGGCAATCTCAATATATGTCCCTTTGACATAATCAATTTTCCGTAAGGACCAATTGATCTGGCTGAGACGATCTTCGATATTTTTCTTTTCACGATCAAGAGACTGCTCAAGATTCACCAGCCCCTGAATAGTGTGCTCACGCAATAACTCCCGGAAGCGTTCCCTATGCTTCGGAAGATCCTCCGTAACGAGACTGTTCAATACCTTCCGCAGCTCAGGAACAGAACGAATATCAATATCGACATCCTGACCTTCGACCGGGAAAGAATCCCGGTACTTAACGATGTCCTTGAGCAGTCGTCCCTTGGAATCCTCGGCTGATCTTTCGGCAGCTCGACGAAAATCGTCCATCCGCTTCCAGATCTCACCAGCGATCTTTGTCGCAGTGTTGATCGTGAACTGTTTGCGGCTCTCCTCCCAGCGCTCAATATCTTTTGCTAATTGGACAAAAATCTCAGCTCGGTCGTCCTCATCAATTGCGTTCAACTGGCTATACAGTTCAGGGAGTGTCTCTTCCCGGCGATTTCGAATAACTTCGGTATTCTTAACGATTTCAGCTCGGATATCGCCGCGCGACTCATCGTTCTCGTCCAGAAGCTTTCTCGTCGAGTCTAGTTCTTCGCGAAGCTGCCGCAGTCGATCGGAACTCTCCTCAATGCGCCGTTTCTCCTCGGTGAGGTCATCGATACGTCGGGCGTCCTCCTGCCAGTCAATACGCTCAAAACTGTCGTTGTCAGCAATTTTTGAAGCCACTGAACGTTTTTGGCGATAATTATTCTCCTCAGACTCAACCTTCCGAATTTCGTCGGCAAGCGCTGCCAATTCAGTTTTTGACCGACTCAGGTCAAGAGCCAGTGCATCAATCTTCTTCTGGTTATTCCACCCAAGAACATAATTTGACCGATCACCAATATGACGACGATCATCTTTTTCGTGACGATCTCCCCGTGTTTTGGAGAGGCCACTTATCATTACAGCATCTTGCTGGTTCCGAAATTCCTCAATGCTGTCACAGCAGGCAATATCAAAACGTTTTTCCAGATGTCCTTCCAGCCAACCTTTAAATTCAGTCCCCGGCTTTAGGTTGATCTTGCTCACCAAAGATTTTCCGACCAACCTGTTGCTGGCGGAAATATGAACCTTTGGAACCTTGTAGAAAACAACCCGCCCGGACAAATGGGTCTTATCAACATAGAGACAGGCTTCCCGATAAAGATCTTCAGGCACCAGAACACTTAGCGCAAAGTTGTGGAGGAGGCGCTCAATTGCTCCCTCCCAGACACTTTCCTCTTCTTTAACTTCGAGGAGTTCGCCGACGAAGGGGAGTCGATCAATGTCAGCACCGACCGCATCCGCAATTCCCTGTCGGATCGAAAGACTTTTATGGGGGATATTGCTCCGGTGCTTGCGCAGGGAGTCGAGTTCCTTTTCAATACCAGTGATTTTTTCGTCTCGCAGCTTCTCCTGCTTAACTCTCAGATCAATCCGGGCTTCCTCCGCATCGCGCTTCAATCGATCAAGATCGTCGATAATCTTCGCCGATTTGGCACAAACATCTCGAAATGTCGTCTCGGACTCAGGGGGAGTCATGCCAAGGGAAACGCAGGCTTTAGAAAATTCTGCGTATGCCTCCTTTTTCTGCTGTTTTGAAATGGCCAGCCGCTCCAGCTCAGATTCAATTGCAGTGATACGCCCACCCCCGGCATCAACGATGGAGTTACGAATTTCTTCTGACTTCTCCTTTAACTTTGCCGACTCTGCAAGCAAGCCAGAAAGCTTATCGTTTGCACGCGCATTCTCCCCCTCAAGGACCACAATTCGTTTTTCAATCAGATCGATATTGAGCGAAGCATAGTAAGGCCTCACTGCCGTCAACAGTTTTGCTCTTTGATTCACGGTCTGGAGATATTCCTGAAATTTGGTCGCTTCAGCATCGACCGGTCGTAGCAGTTCGATTTTCTTCTGGGCCTTGGTAACGGCTTCATGGGCCTCCGACAGGCTATCAAATCCCTCGATGACCTCGTCGACAACCGCCGGAGTATTCCCCACATCAAGCATGAAATCGCGAATAAAAGTGGTCAGGTTGGGGACCTGCTTCATCGACATGGTATGACAGAACAGGCTTAAGGCCTGGTCACCCGGGATACACATAATACGGCAAAAGTGCCGAGAGTATTTTTCGAAGCTATCATGAAGATGGATAGAGCTGTCCGCAGTAAGTCGTCGCTTGAGTTCAGCAATCGTCTCAAACCCGGTAAAATTCTGCTCGATACCAAGATCCTTCTCGGCAACAATGTACAGACGCTGCGGCGTCTCCCCTTCATTACGCACCCACATGACCTGTGCCAGAGTGAGAACTTCTTTCAGATTCCGATTGCGAAACACCGCCAGAATCGTCGAGTAGCTATCGGTGCCACGCAAGAAGACAGGCTTGGCTTTTTTAGTCTCTTCATCAATATTGTTGGAATACTGCCCCCGCACATAAGAGGAGACTGATCGCTCTCGTGCGGCCTCATCGGCGGCCTTGTTATAGGCAACCCGGCGGGGCGGCACCAGCAAGGTCTGAAGCGCATCCCCGGCCGACGATTTTCCGGAACCGACATCCCCGGTCATCAGAGTCGTTTCACCATTGGCCACAATAGTCCACACGCGACCATTGAAGGTGCCCCAATTATAGATTTCGGCGCGGTCGAGACGAAAGCCGTCGCTCACCCCCTGAATATCAAGCTGTTGCTGTTGCATAATTCCGGTACCCTTCGAGAAGGTTGTCGAGATCTGACAAGGCGTCAGCATTAAAAGCGGCCTTGATAATGCGACGAACCTCGTAGGTGGTCTCTTCGGCTTTTTTCATTTCATCCAGAAAACCCATTTCTGCAACTTTGCCAATATTACGCCGGATATCATCATGAAGCTTCGCTTCATTGCTCTTTTCAGGAATGAAGGCCTTGACCATGTCGAAGACCTCTTCCTCGGTAATGATAAGGCGAGGTTCGGAGGTGGATGCATCGTGTTCAGCCAAGCGCTTGCGAAGAAGAACACAGATCAGACTGGTCAGAAATCCGAGGGGCCGCTTAGGGATGAGTCTGGGCAGGGGATCAGGATCGTCTTCATTCGGAATCTGTTTAAGGAAGGCAAACCCTTCAGCCTCGTCAAGAAAAAGTTCAAGACCGACAGCCACAAAATGAGAATTGACGGTCGCATACGAACCCAGAATAGTAGTCCAGTGGCGGGAATGCTTATCCTTGTAGACAACCCCCTTCATCAGGGCAACAATTGCGTGTGAAATATCATTTCGTCTGTCCATACGGTACCCCTATCGCGTAAAGATAAGCCTCGGAACTCTAAGTTGTGTGTCCCGGCCATCAATGAAAATATTGATTACGTCTTTCTTGTCGTCACTAACAACGACCTTTTCGCTGTCGTGACCGACCTCAAAATAGGCGATGATTTCACCGACCCCTTTGGTCACCGGATACCTTTTAATCACTTCTCCCAAGGTGATCTGATCATGATCACGCAGCAGACGGCTGACGCGATCACTCAGTTCTCCGTAATCGATATCATCCCGGTTAAACAGCGCTGAAACGTCAATATCAATCGCCCCGTCCTCAATGACCACCCCGGAGAAATCCTCAGGTAGATTTGCCTTGTGCAGCGTTCGGGCCATGGTCAGATCGATATCAGGAGAGATCTCATCGATTTCGAAACAGAAATCCTGCGGCGGGGCATCTTTGAGTTCCAGAGCCTTTTGTTCAATGTCACGAATGATCTCCATAATTCGCTTATTTTCGAGGTGAACACGATCATCAATGTACCTACGCAACTGATCGGCAAGTCGATTGGTCGTCTTATAGACAGCTCGCCCAGCGTCCAGCAGGGCATACTTTGCTTCCGGCAAAAAAGAATCCTGAGCCAGATCGTCGAGAGACTCCAAAACAAGGATATTGTCCAGCAGATCGGTAAGCTCCTGCTGGCGAGCAGGCGTCATCAGAAACTCCCAGAACGACCGAAAGCTACACCCCTGATCAGAAGCAGTGATACTCTCTCTACGCTCAAAGACATTGTCCAGCACCGCACCCTTGGGCGCGTCTGCCGTCACAAAAAGCTGGCGTGCTTCCTTGTCAAGATCTCTCACATTCTGCTCGACCTGACGGAAGTCAACAACCAGGCGTCGCGCAGTTTCCTCGGCCTCGATAAAACGCTCCCGGATTTGTGTTTCGGAAAAGGGTTTATAGCCCCCTTTGTTGATCAGGTCGATTTCACGATTAATCTCGTCCCTGGTTCTCTCCAGCTCCTGGATACGCCGTTCAGGACTATCCGATGCTTTCGAATCGATTTCTCTAAGCAGGTTGAAGACTGTCAGCAGGCGAGATTCCGTGCCGACAAACGCCTTCGGCTTGAGATCGGAGATCCATTCTATCGCCTTGGCAATCGAGGGGGTGAGATCGTAGACAGGCTCATCGCCACGGTCGGGGTAGCGCTTGGAAAGGTAGGCGTTGTTGTCACACCAGAGAGCCAGATACTGCTTGGCTGTCATCTTATGGGCATCTTCACCATAGCTCTCACGCAAGCGAAAGAGTTCGTCATCCAGCAGTGTCAATAATTCCTGATGAGGGATGGAACGAAGATTCGGTTCGATGAAGACTTTATGAAAAAAGGAGAGAACCAGCGGTGCGTTATCAGAACTGATAACCCTGAGCGCCGGGCTGTTGGATTTTAGTGATTTAATGTATTCGTATTCCACGGTTCCCCCACAGGACAAGCCAAAATAAAGCGATGGATCTAATCTTCTTTCGCAGAACCTAGATCACATAAATGACACAATACGTCATACGGTACCTGTAATTATTTAATTGTCCCAATCCCCTGAACGAGGGTCGCCAGTCTGATGAAACTGACGAACCAATTTGATAAAGAACCGAAAATCTTTATTTTCCGTAACGATACACTTAAAAAAACAACGTCAACCTATCTGAGACGACAACTTCAGAGGACATCTACAAAATCAACATCTAGCGACCAACCCTGTTAGCGTCATATTCTCCGAGACCACATCATGCGGTATCATCAGATACTGCCACGGCTTTCCACCGTTACCTTTGGTGTGATCCGATGCATGTCCGCACCATGTGACCGCTGCCTCTTTCTTGGCAAGAACTTCGGCCGATTCCATATCTTTACTGGCCTTGGTTTCGACCATGTAGATCCGATCAGCCGCTTCGACCACGAAGTCAGGTTGATATTCGAGGTGATCGCGGCCGCATTTGTAGTAAATCTGGAACTGCCCTTTCGCAGGCTTGAACCATTTCTGAATAGAGGCGTCCGACTCCTTTTCGAGTATCACCGAAAAGCGGCGTTCAGTGTCCGAGTCAAATTTTTGTACAGGATAGAGGCAGCGCTGAAAGCCACCGAAGACCATCTGCCCGATCTTCCCCTTGTCGTCGACCGTCTGCCGGAAATGCCGCATCCCATCAACACTGGCAGTAAAAGCACTCTGCTTGAGTGTGGAGAACCCCTTACTGACTTTCACCTCATAACCGACGGCAGTTTCCCACTGGTGTGCTTGCATCTGGGCATGGATAAACTCTGCCAGTTGCCGCTGATAATACTGAAGGACGTTACTCGCCTCATCTTCTTCCAAATAACCCAGCAAGTGCTTCACTATCTGCCCGGATAGGTCATAGAGCAGATCGGCATGCGCATCATAGGAGATGTCATCGAAGTCGATCAGCGCCCGCACCAGATAATCTTCCAGTCGATTTTCGCGTTCGATTCCACCAAGAGCACTTAACGTATCTTCCTTACTCGTACGCAAATGTTTGATCAGCAGATCACGGTCAACCGGTTGATAATTGATCGTCTTGGTGTCGAGGGTAAAGGGGGTATAACCGAGGGTCACTTCCCCCTTGGGCACTACCAGTATGCGTGGGATATCGATCGACTGCTGCATCACCATTTCCGTGGTCTTGGCGACAATCGCAGCGACATCCGGTTTTTCCACGATCCCTTCCAGCTCCATCTGCTCGGGAGCCAACTCTGCCTCGACTCTCTTCACGATATATTCGGAGACCTCACGTGCGAGCAGATTGGATGAGCTGGGCAGATGCTCATGCTCCTGAATGACCTTGTAGACCACCTGGGCTACCTTCTGTTCCGCCGGTGAATTGAAAACAGGAGCAGACTCAGGTATTTGAGGTTTCCCGACCACGACCGGCATAGTAAACGGCGAAGCCAACCCCAGACTCTGCTCTATGGTAGACGTGGAGGCAACCGTGGTCTTCCTCTGAAAATCTTCTTCCGGTTCGAGGATGACCTGCTCCAGATGGATCGCCGAGTCGGGGCGGTTTGCCTCATCGATGATCTCCTGGAAACGATCATGGGCGATGATGTTGAGTCGATCGACAATGACCACCCCGGTTCTCTTGCCATAGGGGAGTCGCAGACCACGCCCAATCGATTGTTCGATCAGGACCCGGGCATTGGCGGCACGAAGTGGCACAATGGTGTAGAGGTTGGTAACATCCCACCCTTCTTTCAGCATATTAACGTGGATGACGATCTCGGTCGGCTCTTCGGTACTCTCTACCGCCAGCAGCCGTTGAATCATCTCCTCTTCAGCCGCTCCGGTTCTGCTCGAATCGACCTGAATGACCTTATCTTTGTAATTCCCGTCAAAGAATTTATCCGACTGGATCAGGCTATAAAGCTGTCCGGCATGGGTGGTGTCACGGGCGATGATCAGCATGAACGGTTTAACGATCTTCTGACTGGTCTGGCGGGCGTAAGTTTCCAGCTCAACCTTGACGCTTTCATGAATACGAACACCATCCTCCAGCTTGATTTCTTCTAGCCGCTCTGGTGAAAAATCGCCAGGGTTAAAGTTCTTCTGGGTGACGACCGCCGGTTCCTTAACGAAACCATCAGCCATCGCCCTGGCCAGCGGATAATCATAAATAACATTCTTGAATGAGGTGGTCCCCCTACCCGATTCCACGAACGGGGTCGCCGTTAATTCCAGACCAAGAATAGGTTTCAGCTCATTGATCGCTTTGATACCGGATGACGCACGATAGCGGTGCGATTCATCCATCAGCAGCACCAGATCCTTGAGACCGGCCAGATAATCGAAATAACTCTCGCCGATGTATTCAGAGAGCCGCTTAATACGTGGCGCTTTACCGCCTCGAACCTCGGAGTTGATCTTGGAGATATTGAAGATATTGACCTTCACCGGCACCAAAGCATCAAAGAGGTTTCCAGCCTTCGACTCGTAGTTGTCTCCTGTGATAATGTCTGGCGGATAGGAAGCGAATTCGGCAATCCCTTTAAATACATATTTGGGGTGATTACGGTTACTGAAGTCTTCAATCAGTTTGTTGTAGATGGTCAAATTTGGCGCCAGAACGAAGAAATTGTTGATCCCATGGGCAAGGTGCAGGTAACTGATAAATGCGCCCATGAGACGAGTTTTACCCACACCTGTGGCCAAAGCGAAGCAGAGCGAGGGGAACTCGCGTTCAAAATCGGTGACGGTCGGATATTCACTACGGATAATCTCCAGTGCGGTTGCCAAGTCGGTATCCTTGCTCGGAGAGACGATCTCGGTGATCCGATCGAGGATCTCCAAAGAATGCCGCTGCGGTGGACGGAGGCTGAGACGGCCGGAGATGGCGTTGACGTGACGGTTCATAAAATCAGTTCTCCACAGATTGCGCAGATTCACGCAGATTTTTTCAAGACAAAAATTTATTGTAAAAACAAAATCTCATGGGACAGTTCAGTACCTTTTAGGCTGCCGAGCTGACTTTGGTCATGGTTTTAATCAGTGAAAAGCCGCGTAAACAGCGGATCAGTAGTTAAAAACCAGTCGTTCATGTTCAATGCTTGGGGAACCAAAATTCAGAAGCAACGCGCGGTTGATGTTGGTAGCCTTGAGATAATTGATGACCTGGGCTCTTTCTTGGCCGGAAAGTTTAGCCAGCGCCTTCAATTCCACAATGACACTTTCATAACAAATAAAATCGGCACGATAAACAGTTGACAGGGTTTTCCCTTTGTACACAACCGGCAAACCCACCTCTCTCTGAAATGGAATAGCTCTCGTTGTAAATTCCTCTGCCAGTGCTTCTTGATAGACGGCCTCAAGAAAGCCGTGACCTAGCGTCCGATGAACTTCCATTGCCGCGCCGATAATGGCGAATGTTTCGTTGTCTCGTTCCATCGACCCCTCGTTTTGTCCCCAAGTCGTTTTATCCGCAGATTGCGCAGATTTTCGCAGAATAAAACCGTGATTTTGAGCTTAAAATCGGCGTTAATCTGCGCAATCTGCGGATCAGAAAAGATCCTGCTGCCCCGGCTCCGGTGGTTTCTGCGGCAGGTTTTCAACATTCAGGCTGTAATCATCATGCCCCCATTCGCAACGCGACAAAACCGCATTCGGGATTTTCTTGATGGTCAAATTCGGGAAGGCATCGGCCCGGCCGCGAAACGCTGAGCAACAAACGAGTAACGTGCGGGATTTACCAACTTCAGCAGAAATCTGCTGCAACTGTTCATGACTAAGATTTTGCGTGGTGACATAAATAAAGTCAGTTTCGGTGGAATGCCCGTGTTGCCAATAGAGAGTTTCGGACGGGGCATAGTTAAAGCCTTCTAGTTTACAGACGGCTTCTGCCATCATGGCGGAGTTATACTCTTTGCTGATGACCCAGTTATCCCACTTGTCTTTTTCCATCAGGGAGGGGGCCAAATGATAATAGCGAAACCCGCCACCGCCTTTCCAGTTAATGGCTTCGCTGATTCCACCTTGATCCGTTCCATCGATGACTTGTTGCATGCGAGGTATAATGTGAGTATGACAATGTTCGCCCAATTCAACCATAATCCATCGTCGGCCCATTTTATGGGCTACGGCTCCCGTGGTTCCGGAACCGGAGAAAGAATCAAGAACGAGATCGTTCGGATTTGTAGCTATTGTCAATACTCGTTGAAGTAGAAGTTCTGGTTTCGGGGTCGAAAATGGCTCTAATCCAGGAAACAGGCTAAGCATTTCTTTTTTAGACCCTTGATTTGAACCAGCATCACTATGTGTCCACCAAGTATCTGGAACGATGCCGCTCTGGACCTCTGAAAGAAAAACCTTTATTCTTGGAGGGCTATCTCCGGCTTTTCCAAACCACAACCTATTGTCTTTGCGCAGTTGTTCAGTTCGATTTGGCAATCCGTTCCAATGCCTACCAGTCGGTGGCATAACCTCGCGTCCAGACGGTAGTAGGATAGGATAACGATATGCTTTTCTTTTCTCAGCGTCTTCAGATTGAACTGAATATGCAACACTTTGCCAAAGCCCCCGACTGTCCTCATCAGGATTTTTAAACGCAGACAAAGCAGCACCCTCCCTAGGAAGAAGATTACGTTGCCATTTGTCACTATCCTTAGAAATCACAAGAATATGATCATGACTGCCAGAGATAAGAGCTTTATTTTTCTTCGCAAATACCTTCTGCCAAGCAATAGAAATGATAAAATTCTTTCGCCCAAACACCTCATCACACATCACTTTAAGATAGTGTGCCTCATTATCATCGATAGTGATCCAAAGAGACCCATCATCTGAGAGAAGATTTCGGAATATTTCCAATCGATCCCTCATTAATGAGAGCCAAATAGAGTGCTCTAACCCATCATCATAATGCTCAAATGCGTTGCCTGTATTGTAAGGTGGGTCAATGAAAACACATTTAACCTTCCCGGCAAACTCTTGTTCCAGCGCTTTGAGTGCCAACAGATTGTCACCAAAAATCAACCGATTATCAAAAATGTCTTTATCGGACAGTCGGTGCTGAGCATGATATGAGTTCTCCGCGTCCTCAAGCAGAATACGAGGCTCCAGTTTCGGCCGGTTTTCTTTGCCGATCCAGGTGAGTTCTAGTTTTTGTTTTTTGCTCATCCAATTGCTCCGATTTTTTTCTCAACACCTTCGGCCTTAAGCTTTTCTCTATACTGTCGAGGCACCTGATCCCAAATCTGCCCCTGCAACTCGCGACCTGCCTTCTTTTTACGAACACCACCCCACTGTTTAAAAAAGAAGGGCACCCTCGCCGCAAGACATTGATCCTTGATTTCGACAACCCACTCCTCCTTCATTGGCCTCGCCCCCGGACCCGACTCACCGCCAACAATCACCCAGTCGATTCCCCGCAGATCAAGATTGGGCACCGGCCCCAGTAACGGTTCTATTGAGAGGAACTTGACCTTTGCACCAGTCACTCGCAAATGATCTATGCGGGTGACATACTCACTGTTTTCTACACTAACTCCCATCCAGATATTATCTGCCCAAATGAGTTCATTGCTTAAATCTGACAGCCTTTCACCCCGCTTAGTGAGGAGCTGAAAGGTATGCCAATGTGCCCGGCGCATCACGTCGAAGACCTGTTGGATGAAATCCGTCGGAACTCCCGCCAGAAACAGGTCACTCATGGAATTTACAAAGATAGTCTGCGGCTTTTTCCAAGACAACGGCAGTTCCAGCGCGTGTTCATGCATCGCGAGATCGAAACCGGTAACATAGTTCTTCTGCCCCATGGCCTGTAAGCGTTTTGCCATGCGCTCGGCATAACAGTGCTTGCAACCAGTGCTGATTTTCACGCAGCCAGTAACCGGGTTCCAAGTTGACCCAGTCCATTCGATGGCGGAATTCGATGCCATATCAGTTTCCTTTCAAAATATGCCCAGCGATACGCAGGGCAATCGGAGTTCCTTTTTTGTTGCCACAGGCAAAGCACAACAAGTAAAGCGGGTTCTTCCTTGAATTATAAAGAGGTAGCGGCTTTTTTACGACCCCGGCAAAAAGACTTTCGAGCCTCTCGACAAAGAAATCGGCAATCTGTTGAAAGTCTCCCGTTTTGGTGATCACCTCTTCATCCCAGAGCAATCCCTGCGTTACTTCAGTTTGATAAAACTTGTCCTTCCAGTCTGTGCAACCAAACATGTTGTCCAACTTTTTCTTCCAGGCTTCAGGGATAACACCATCTTTTGTCAAAAGTCGATTAACCCCTACGCCAAGGGGGAAGAGATACCACATATCGATCGCCTCTGTGCGCGCAATGGCTTCAATGGTCTGCCAAGACACGTTCATGCCGAACGGATCAAGAAAAAGCACTGCGCGTCTACGTTTCCACGAAGAGTCACAAATGCGCATGAGAGCCCGGTTGGCATCCTCATTAAAGATGTGAATATCCTGTGCCTTGTCGGGAAACGCTTCTTTCAATTTTTCAAGTTCGGCACACTTTGTGGCGGCTTGCTCAATAAAATAGTATTCAGCAAAGCGAGGGGTTGCTTCTAATGCGATTTTTGCGGAACCTGCATGAAATTCTTCTGCATCCTCACCTGCCAAATCTGGAAACATAAGTTCCTGCTGGCTGTCCACATTTTTAACATTGCGGTAACCGGTACCGGCAAACGCGTCGATATAGACAAGATCGAAAGACATTTTTTTGAGTGCAGTAGTATACGCGGTCAGGTATTTCTGCACGCGGAAAAGTTTTTCTGTGGTCCAGTCTCCACCAAATTTTTGCAAATCGTTATTCATCTTCCCCTCCATAAATTTATCAATCAGACTAATCGACAATTGAGGCAGAATAAGTCACTACCTCCCCGTATCACTTTGCCGACGTCGGCAAAGTGATAGTTTCAGTTGATTCGCCAACGAAGAAAAAACAACGGTTGTAGATTCTCCCTGCGCTGCAACTTCCCCTCAATCTCCGTGATCAACATCTCACGCTTCAAATCAATCTCATCCTGCGCCTATCGAGTAGGGTGAGGCGAGCAGATCAAGCTCGCCCCAGCCCTCTCACAGAACCGTACGTACGGGCCTCGTATACGGCTCCTGCCTATTCTTCACCTCAATAACTCTGAGACAGGTAACCGG
>Ga0314774_1001103_pt1 | contig 18390 bp, 14 predicted proteins | sample MetaGCBIA2018_FD_204515 | JGI IMG/M metagenome (GOLD analysis project Ga0314774, IMG submission 204515) | Cryopeg brine microbial communities from Beaufort Sea near Barrow, Alaska, United States - CBIA 2018 | ecosystem: Environmental > Aquatic > Marine > Coastal | place: USA: Alaska | collected...
TACGAGAAACATTTTCGATGCACCCACAGTAAGGACAAACAATACCATGAGTATGTCTTTCTTCAGTAACCAGTTTTTCTAATTTCATTACATTTGTGCTAACGTTTAGAATGGATGCTTTAATCATCTCTTTTTCTCTGGGTGATAATGTACCAATTAGTTTCAAAATATCTGATATATTCATAATAAGCCCTTTCTGAAATGTGTCGTCTACATATATCATAACACATTTTCTAGAGAAAAAGAACATATGTTCCCGTATTTCAACCATTTATAGTGACAGAGCCTAATTAATAAGGGTTATAGTCTAGCCATTAAATGTGCTGGCGCACTAGAAGGGATGGCTAGCTATAAATATAATCTACCATACTATCTTGAAATTCTCAAGTCATTTCTTTCATTTCATGTAAATTTTTATATATTTCAGGTAACTAAAACGTTATAGTGACTAATTTCCAACCAGTTCTCCATTATACATAATTAAGACTATGTCCATTCTTACTAATGTTTAAAGTGACGCATTCCTGTGAATACCATTGTTATACCATATTTGTCACAAGCATCAATCGAGTCTTGATCTTTCATTGATCCGCCCGGTTGAATAATCGCTGTTATTCCCGAAGCTGCAGCTGCTTCTACGCAGTCTGGGAATGGGAAAAACGCATCCGATGCAAGCGATGAACCTTTTAAAGCTTCTGCTCCAAGGGCCTCAACACAATGGTCAATAGCTTGATTACAAGCCCATATGCGGTTAACTTGACCCGGTCCAACACCTAATGACTGAGTATTCTTACCAATTGCTATACCGTTCGATTTTGCATATTTAACAATTTTCCAAGTAAATTCCATATCCGCTAATTCGTCTGGTGTTGGTTGTCTTTTTGTAACAACCTTTAAGTCACCCTCAAATAATTTCGAATCAATTGTTTGAACGAGTAAACCACCGCTTACTTTTTTAAGATCATAAGATGTTTCTGGCTGTTGCACTTCAATATCTTTAAGTTCTAATACACGGATATTCTTCTTTTTCTGAAGCACACTCAGCGCCGCTTCGCTAAATGAAGGTGCGATGACGATTTCAATAAAGATTTTGTTTATTTCAAGTGCTGTTGCTTCATCCACTTCTCTATTGGCAACGATGATTCCGCCAAAAATCGATTTTGGATCTGATGAGTAAGCTTTCATATAAGCCTCATAAATATCCGTTCCACTTCCAACTCCACATGGATTAGCATGTTTACAAGCTACAACTGTTGGCTCTGTAAATTCTTTGCTAAGTTCTAGCGCTCCATGGGTATCATTGATATTATTAAAGCTCAGTTCTTTACCATGTAATTGAACTAAATTTGTAAGTTGCCCTTTAGTATTGCCAACTTCTTTATAAAAAGCCGCTTTTTGATGTGGATTCTCTCCATATCGCATATCCTGAACTTTTTCGTAAGTCATTGTAATCACTTCCGGAAGAACTTCTGCGCCACGTTGTTGTCTCATGTAATTAGCTATGAGTGTATCATATGCTGATGTGTGTTCAAATACTTTTGAGCTTAAGTAGAAATTAGTTTTTAATGACACTTTCTTGTCTTCTTTCAACTCATTAAGAACGACTTCGTAATCTGCAGGATCAATAATAACGGATACATCTTGATAGTTTTTAGCTGCAGATCGAAGCATCGTTGGTCCACCGATGTCAATGTTTTCAATCGCTTCTTCTAATTTAACACCTTCTTTAAGAATTGTTTCTTTAAAAGGATATAAGTTAACAACAACTAAATCAATCGGTGTCACATCAAGTTCCTTGATCTGTTTCATATGTTCATCGTTACTTCTCATAGCTAATATTCCAGCGTGAATATGCGGATCTAATGTTTTAACTCTTCCGTCTAGACATTCCGGAAACCCAGTCACTTCACTGATTCCGATAACACGAACGCCTTCTTGCTCTAGCTTAGCCTTTGTCCCGCCTGTTGATACGATTTCAACTCCTAAATCCGTTAATGCTCTTGCAAATTCAACAATACCTGTTTTGTCTGAAACACTAATTAATGCTCTCATAATAACTCCTTTTTCTTCAATGTTTTATAGTTTCATATGTTGTGTTGAAATAATGTACACTATATTCGATTATGATAAGTCCTACTAATGACTTCCCTCTGTAGCTCTTTACTTAATCTATTGAAATTAACAGCATAACCCGATACGCGAACTGTTAAGTTTGGAAATTTCTCCGGATTCATCATTGCTTCTGTTAACATTTCCGGACTTAGCACATTAACATTTAAATGATGTGCATCCTTAGAAAAATAACCATCTAAAATTCCAACAAGATTTTTGATTTTATCTTCCTCTGTTTTTCCTAATGCTTTAGGATGGATGCTAAATGTACATGAAATCCCATCTCTGCAACTATCATATGGTATCTTCGCAACAGATTCCAACGAAGCTAATGCGCCTTTTGTATCTCGACCATGCATTGGATTCGCCCCCGGTGCAAAAGGCTCACCTCTTTTTCTACCATCGGGTGTAGCTCCTGTTTTTTTACCATATACTACATTTGATGTGATTGTTAATATACTAAGTGTATGAATTGATTCTCTATACGTTTCATGTTTTTTAAGTTCATTGTAAAACTCTGTCGTAATATTCGCTGCAATTGAATCGACTCTGTCATCATTGTTACCAAACTTAGGATAATCACCTTCAATATTAAAATCAGTAATGATTCCACACTCATCCTTAACGGGTGTTACCTTCGCATATTTAATTGCACTGAAACTATCCGCCATTACTGAAAGTCCAGCCATACCAAATGCCATAAATCTTTCTACTTCGGTATTATGAAGCGCCATTTGAGTTTTTTCATATGCATATTTGTCATGCATTTTATGAATAACATTCATAGTATTAACATATAACTCACTCAACCAAGATTGATATATTCTAAATCGTTCCATCACTTCTTCATAATCCAGAACTTTTTCGCTGAAGGGTTCCATCTTAGGACCTACATTATAACCGTTGTTCTCCTCAATACCACCATTAAGAGCTAACAAAAGTATCTTTGGCATATTACATCTTGCTCCAAAGTATTGCATTTGTTCTCCGATTTTCATTGCTGATACACAACATGCAATTCCATAATCATCACCATAACGCGGTCTCATCAGATCATCATTTTCATATTGAATAGCATCTGTGTCTATTGAAATCTTAGCGCAGAAATCTTTGAAATACTCCGGCAATTGATTGGACCACAAAACAGTAAGGTTAGGTTCAGGTGCTGGCGACAGATTATATAACGTTTGTAACATACGATATGAAGTTTTAGTTACCATATGCAAGCCATTTTCACTTACCCCACCAATGACTTCAGTTACCCAGTTTGGATCACCTGCAAATAATTCATTGTACTCAGGCGTTCTCAATTGTCTTACCATACGTAATTTGATTACAAAATCATCAATTAATTCCTGCGCCTGCGCTTCATCGATTAATCCGTCCTTAATATCTCTTTCAATATAGATATCAAAAAAGTTGCTCATTCGGCCAAGACTCATGGCAGCACCATTTTGTTCTTTAACTGCAGCCAAATAACCAAAATACGTCCATTGAATTGCTTCTTGAGCATTTTTTGCCGGTTCGGATATATCAAAACCATATAATTCCGCCATCTTTTTAAGTTTATCCAAAAAGTCAATTTGTCTGTGCAGCTCTTCCAACAATTGGATTCTTTTGTCTGTCATATGTAGTTTAGACATAGCTTTTTTATCATCATTTTTATTGCTAATCAGTTTGTCTATGCCATATAATGCGATGCGGCGATAATCGCCAATAATGCGACCACGTCCGTAAGAGTCAGGAAGACCTGTTATCAGTCCTGACTTTCTAGCCATTTTCATATCATCATTATATACTCTAAACACACCGTCATTATGGGTTGTTTTATAGGTGAATTCATCTTCCACCTTTTTACTGAGAGTATATCCATAAGCTTCACATGCTGTTCTTGCCATTCGAATACCACCAAATGGATTCACTCCACGTTTGAGTGGTTCATCCGTTTGCAAGCCAACAATCAATTCATTCTCTTCATCTAAATATCCAGGTTTAAATGTCAATAACGAAGATACCGTCTCCGTATCCACATCCAACACACCATTTTTAGATAATTCTTCTTGTCTTAGTATTTCATACTTTTCATAAATCTGTTTCGTTCTATCGGATGCTCCACATAAAAACGTTGGTTCCTCAGAAAACGGTTCATAATTGTTAATGATAAATTCTCGTACATTGATGCCCTCTTGCCATGAACCTGTTTGAAAATCGTGCCATGATTTTTTCATTATCATTCTCCTTATATAAGTCTATAGATAACAATAAAAAGACCGCCTGAGCAAAAAGATCAGTGTCTTTTCGCCCAGGCGGTCGGCATTAATTTCTGTACTTCCTATGGGTTAACCCCATTTATCCGCCAGTCATACAGAATGATTATTTAATTATGTTGAAGATAGAATAACATATTTGTGCTCATTTGTATAGTGACAAATCTTTTTTGTGCGTCTTATTTGCTTATTTCGGCTTACGTCGCCATAAGGATAGATTCTCAGGTACTACAACGCAGGCCGCTTATCCAGGATAGCGATACAAGCGACCGGTTCGTTCACCCTGAATATATAACAAAAGGTACTCGATTGTAACTTCGAGTACCTTTTGTTTTTAAATAAAGAACAATCAGATGCTTATGATCGACTAATCAATGATTAGCTGAGCAAAATGTATTTAATGATAAAGGCTGCTGAAATACCATACATAAGCGGATGTACGTCTTTAGCTTTGCCAGTTAAAGCATTAATAAGTGTATAAGATATCATACCAAAAGCAATACCTTCAGATATTGAATATGTGATTGGCATAATCAATATTGTTAAAAATGCAGGTATACCAACTCTTGGATTCGAAAAATCGATTTTAGTAACGGATGCCATCATATAGAATCCAACGATAATAAGCGCTGGTGCTGTAGCAAATGCCGGTATAGCCATAAATATTGGCGAAAACGGTAATGCAAGCGCAAACAACACAGCTACTGAAACAGCTGTCAAACCAGTTCTACCACCATCAGCAACTCCTGCTGCACTTTCGACATACGTTGTTGTTGTTGATGTTCCTAAACATGCACCAGCCGTTGTTGCAACTGCATCAGCAAATAATGCTTGTTTAGCTCTAGGTAACTTACCTTCTTTATCAAGATAACCCGCTTTTTCAGAAACTCCGATTAGAGTTCCCAGCGTATCAAATAAATCAACAAACAAGAACGCAAATACAATAACCCAGAAATTAAAACTACCTAGAACACTAAAATCAAATTTTAATAATACAGGTGAAATACTTGGAATCTCTCCTATAACACCAGTAGGAATGACTGAGTAAAGTCCCATATCCGGCATCGCTTCATACCATCCTATAAGCTCTGCAATCACAGCGAGTCCCCATGTTACCAGGATACCTATAAGAATTGAACCTTTCACTTTTTTGGAAACCAATATTGCTGTTATTATTAATCCAACCATTGCAAGCACAATGCTTGGTTGTGTCATATCACTAGCAACTGTAACTAAAGTCGCACCACCAACAACAACACCCGAACCTTGAAAACCAATGAATGCAATAAACAAACCGATACCTGCACTTACAGCGTACTTCAACGTCAATGGAATGCTGTTAAACAAAGCTTCTCTAGCATTGATAAAAGTTAAAATCAGAAAAATAATACCTTCAACAAATACTGCAGTCAGTGCCGCTTTCCATCCAAATCCATTGTCACCTAATACAACAGTAAAAATAAAAAATGCATTAAGACCCATACCTGGTGCAAGTGCAAATGGATAATTAGCAAAAAATGCCATACATAACGTACCAATAACTGCTGCTAAAATTGTTGCTACAAAAACACCGCCCCAGTCCATTGCTACTCCTTCAGGTAAACCAAGACCTACACCTGACAAGATGTTTGGATTTACAACAATAATATAAGCCATTGTCATAAAGGTAGTAAGACCCGCAAAAATCTCGGTTCTTACATTTGTCTTGTTCTCTTTCAGTTTAAATATTCTCTCTAACATATTCATACCCCTTTCGTGTGCGAAGTGATCACCACTTCAAGAAATTGTAACACTTATTTGCAGCCACCCAAGCACTGTAAAGTCTATACAGATAAGTATAGCTAATAGTGTAATCAAATGTCAATCAATTTTCCAGAATATTGTCATGTTATTAGGTTATTATTATCATTTTTTGTGTTGTGTTAAATTTTATTGGCTTGTGATATACTATTATTACAATAATCACCCTATATTATAAACAAATCGCCTATTTATAAGACAAAAGTCTTAATGGCAATAATTCTTAATACCTATCAAACATTCATGTTTATTGGTAAAATTTTATGAAGGAAGTGAATATATGAAAGAAATCGTATTAGCTGGTGGTTGTTTTTGGGGAGTTGAAGAATACTTTTCAAGAATACCCGGCGTAATAAAAACCAAAGTTGGCTATGCAAATGGTTCAAAGATAGACCCTACATATGAAGAAGTATGCACTGGGGCAACCAATCATGCAGAAGCCGTATTTATAGAATATGATGAATATACCTTATCGCTTGAAAAGCTATTAGATTCTTATTGGCAAATAATTGATCCAACTGTCATGAATCGACAAGGTAATGATAAAGGGACACAATATCGAACTGGTATCTATCATATAGATAAAAGCGATGTGCAAATAATTCAGGACAGTTTAGCAAGCGAACAAAATCGCTATGATGATCCTATCGTTACAGAAACTACGTTACTTCAATCATTTTTTGATGCAGAAGAATATCATCAACGGTATCTCAAGAAAAATCCTCATGGTTATTGTCATATTAAGCTTAATTAGATTGTCCTCTACATGAGGTTAGCACCAATTTAATCATGCAACTGACACCAATCGATACCTTGTTTTCGTCAAGGTCAAATAGGAAAAATAACATACGAATAGAATGAGAATATAGGTATTATTCACCTAGGAAGTAGTTGATTTAGATTAACTGCTTCCTTTTTATTCTCATTCATGATGGTACTTACGGTAGAACAGAACCACTCCTATCCATATAACCATTTCCTATACAGAAACTAAACGCATCTTAACATGATCAATCCCGTCTTCAAGATAAATATCCGATACAACTTTAAAACCAGATTTTTCATAAAGACCTTTAATAGAAACTTGCGCCGACAGAACAACTGGAACTTGACCATATTTCTTCTCAATATAAGCAAGCGCTTCCTTCATGATTTTTGTTCCGAGACCTTGTTTCCTGACTTGTTCAGTCACTACAACACGACCAATCGAGATTTGTTCATACTTAACCCCAGCCGGAACAATCCGAAGCGTTGCTATTATTTCGTCATTTTTCTTAACTAATAAATGATCACATATAGTATCGTTTTTATCACAATCCACATAGACGCAATCTTGTTCAAGGATAAATATTTCTTCCCGAATTCGAATCATGTTGTAAACTTCATAATTGGTTAATTGTTCAAAAGGTTTAATTGTTATTTCCATAATAAACTCCTAATTAGTTGTCAAATATTTTACCGTATTCTGGCGCTAGTTTATAGTCTACATTTTTAAGCTTTTTGATGATATCTATGTTATATGGGCATTTTGACATACATATCCCACATTCAGTGCAATTCGAAGCTTTGCCGTCTAATTTCGTATACTCATTGATCGCTCGATCCATTGTTCCAAACCAATGTTTAAGTCTTTCTTTAAGTGCATACTCCGCCGCATTATCAACAACTCCATCACCCATTTGACGGTCAAAAACTCCTTCAAGTCTGAAATTTTCAGTTATATCAACATTTTCAGGGCATGGCATACATTGTCCACATTGACGACATACATAGTTATTTAGCTCAGGAGCATTTTTAAGGATTTCTTCAATCTCAGCTTCTGATAATTCAGGGTAATTATTAGCAATATCAATATCTGTTTCTAACATTTCCATTGTATTCATTCCCGTTACAACTACAGATACCTTTTGATTAAGTGCATAATTAAAACTATCCTTAACACTTTTATATAAATAACCATCACCAATTGGTTTCATTAATATTATTGCTATACCTTTTTCGTTTGCCAGAGGAATTAATTGTTGTTGAATTTCCGGAAAATTGCAATCATCAAAATAATTCACGGTTGTCATGACTGCATCAAAAGGATAACGGTTTATTGCCTCAATCAAACTGTCTGGTTGTCCGTGCATCGAAATACCTATGAAGTTAACTTTACCATCACGCAATGCTTCTTCTGCCGCTTTTATTGCCCCATTTTCAGAAAGTATTTCATCAAGAACTTCTGATGTTCCAACTGCATGCATCAATAACAAATCAATTCTATCCGTTTGAAGATTTACAAGACTACTCTCTATACTTGCTTTACATCCTTCATAATCTCGATCATGAACTTTAGATGCAAGTATGAATTCATCTCGCCTATGGGAAACAGCTCGTCCAATTTTCACTTCTGATTCTCCATTACCGTAACTAGGCGCTGTTTCAATATAGTTGCCACCTAAATCAAGGTATTTGTTAAGTAACTTTTCTGCCATTGCATAAGGTGTTTCACACAAATGAAATCCACCAAATCCAAGTGTTGAAATTAATAATCCTGTATTACCAAATAATTTTCTGTCCATTTTTACCTCCCCATTTTCTACTACTATTATACCATATAACTTTTATATAATGCTTAAATCAATCAAGTCATTCCATCCGGATTGCGCTTTTAAATTCATTTTCCAAAACGGATTCTTTACTAATCCTACATTATCTCTTGTTTATTGATACTACATTATCTCTTATTTATTGAACTGACTTTACTTCAACTGATTTATCATGCTTGCATTATACGCAGCACCGAAACCATTATCAATATTTACAACATTCACTCCACTTGAACAACTATTCAACATTGCTAATAATGCTGCAACACCGCCAAAATTCGCACCGTAGCCTACACTTGTCGGAACGGCAATAATAGGTTTATTAATAAGTCCTCCAACGACAGATGCTAACGCACCTTCCATACCTGCCACCACGATGACAACTCTCGCTTCTCGAATTTGATCCAAGCGATTGAACAAACGATGAATGCCTGCGACACCTACATCAATAATTTTTTCAACTTGATTACCTAGTATCTTCGCTGTTTCATATGCCTCTTCAACTACAGACAAATCCGAGGTACCCGCTGCTACAATAACGATTTTATGTTCACTTATTGTCAATGGTTTATTAACAATAGTTATGGTTCTACCCGCTTCGTTATAAATTGCATGAGGACATTTCGCTATGACCATATCAAACTTTTCTTGCGTAGCTCTGGTAATCAATACATTTTGTTTCCTACTCGTCATGTAACTTGCTATCTCTGTGATTTGTTCACCCGTTTTACCTTCGCCATAGATGATTTCCGGATAGCCGACTCGTAGCTCACGATGATTATCAATCATAACAAAATCCATATCGCCAAATGTAGGCAGCTTCTCAATATCTTTTACTGCTTCATCAACAGATATTTCGCTATTCTTTACTTGTTGTAGCAACATTTCCAGTTCTGCTTTATTCATAATACCTCCTTGCACAATGAACACATCGTATATCATAGTGTTCTTTTGCTTCTATATTCATTTGAATATATAAAATATGTTGAGCACTATTTTCCGATTTGTTTATTGAGACTTCCCATTGAGTACCCCGATGCTTCAATTGCAACATATTTATAACCGTAAGATTTTAGCTCTGATGAGATTTTATCTAGCAAATCTTCATTGAATAACAATTTTCGTTTCTCTTTAGCTACTTCTATTCGTGCGATATCACCATGCGACCTTACACGGACAGCTCTAAAACCAAGTGTCATCATGTAAACTTCAGCTCTTTCAATTCTCTCTAATTCTTCTACCTCAATGGTGGTATCATATGGTATTCTGGTTAACAAACAAGCATATGCAGGTTTATCATGAGTTTCAAGTTTTGCTCTTTTAGAAACTTGTCGAATCATTTCTTTCGTCCATTCACACTCCATAAGAGGGCTAACAACTTCCAGTTCAGTTAATGCTCTTAGACCCGGGCGGTAATCATCTAAATCGTCAAAATTCGTACCGTCAACAACAACATTCACACCCATAGTCTTCGCCTTATCAATGATTGTTGAAAATACTATTTTTTTGCATAAGTAACAACGTTCTGCCGGATTATTCAGTATTGTATCATGGATATTAGATTGAATAACTATATGTTTGATTCCAATTTGTTTAGCTAATTCTATGGATTCTTTAATCTCCCATCGCGGTATATAAGGTGAATCTATAGTGATAGCAATTGCCTTATCACCTAACGCTTCTTTAGCCGCAAATGCTAAGAACGTGCTATCAACTCCACCCGAAAACGCAACTGCTACACTTTCCAACTTCTTAATATAACTTTTTAGTTCTTCAAATTTTTCCATTATTTACCGCCTCGTATATCTCACGAATTGTCACTTTATTAATCTTTGCAAGTGTTACACAATCTTCATATTCAGGTTTAGATTTTACGCGTTCTCCATTTAAATACAACGTCTTAATCTGCACATCACCATATATTGTTGTTAGCGTTTGAAAATCACGTTTCAACATATACTTAGTTACTTTCGTTTCTCTTATACCTGCTGATGTTGTTTCAGTGAAAATTATTTCTTGAAGTTTTTGACGCTCCTTATCTTTGAACAAAACACTTAGTTTAACTGCCGATCTCCCTTTTTTCATAATAATTGGAGTCTTAAACACATCTAATGCACCAAATTCAAAAAGCTTATCTTCCACAAATCCGAAAATTTCCGGTGTCATATCATCTAAATTCGTTTCCATTACATATTGTTCTTCAACTTCTAAATCTGAGTTTTCTTCATTCATATGACCCAAGTATACACGTAGAACGTTAGGTATTTCAAAATCCTTGTTCCCTAATCCATACCCTACTTTCTCAATAACAAAATCAGCATTGTCATTAAATTCTTCAACTGTAGCTTTCAGAATCGCCGCACCTGTCGGTGTTGTTGTTTCAAAAGGAACAACATTATACTTCAACGGAACATTTACTAAAATCTCAGCAGTTGCTGGTGCGGGCACCGGCATACGACCATGGGCACATTTTACAAATCCTCCCCCCACTTGAACACTTGATGCCATAACCCGATCAACATTCAAAGCATCTAAACAAATAGCAGCTCCTACGATATCAACGATTGAATCAGTTGCTCCCACTTCATGAAAATGAACTTCCTCCATTGGCTTGTCGTGAACTTTACCTTCTGCAACTGCAACCAATCTAAAAATCTCAATACTTATGGTTTTTACACTTTTATTAAGATTACTTTTTTCAATCATCGCTTTTATTGTTGCATAATTACGATGATCATGATGGTTGTGGTCAGCTTCATGTGCATGCTTGTGATCATCTTCTTGTGTATGCTTGTGGTCAGCTTCTTGTGTATGCTTGTGATCACCTTCATGTGTATGCTTGTGGTCATCTTCTTGTGTATGCTTGTAATCCTTCTGATTGTGCAATATCACATCCACTTTTGTTCCACTGATACCATGTTTCATATCTCTTCTTGTAACTACTTCAAATTCTTCATCTATATTCAACTTCTTTAATTCACTTTTCAAGTAATTGAAATCCACACCTAAATCAACTAGTGCACCTAGGTTCATATCTCCGCTAATACCACAAAAAACATCATAATATAATACTTTCAACTTGTTCTCCTTTTCTGCTACAAATAGGACATCCTTGCATCCTAAGCGGTAGTTCCAAATGGTTGTTACACAAAAGCTCTTTGTCTTTAAATATTTCTGTTGGCGTATCATCACCTTGGATTTCTCCATTATACATAACTATGATTCGATCACATAAATCTAATGCAAGGTCCATATCATGGGTTGCTATAATCTTTGTTTCCTTAAGGTTAAATAGCAAACGTATCAGATTTCTTCGTGCTCTTGGATCTAAACCTACCGATGGTTCATCTAATATTAGAACGTTTGGATTTGACGCCAAAGCTGTTGCAATCGTTATGGCTCTTTTTTCTCCGCCTGATAAATTATACGAAGGTTTTTCAATTAAATGAAGGGCATCCACTTGTTCAAGAGCTTTATTCACAATTATACTTACTTCCTCATTGCTTTTCCCTTCTTGTTTAGCACTGAATGCAACATCTTCATAAACTGTAGGCATAAAAAGCTGGTTATCTGCATCTTGAAAAGTGTACCCCACTTTTTTACGAACTTTACGTATGTTTTTGTTATTCACCTTATAACCATCCACATAAACAATTCCCTTTGCCGGTCGAACAAGACCCGTTATTAGCTTTAATAACGTTGACTTCCCCGCACCGTTAGCACCTACAATTGCAATGGTTTCGCCCCCATAGATTTTAAGATCAATATCTTTAAAAATCATTTTAGTCGTATCATAACCAAATGACACCTCTTTAAATTCAACAATAACTTCTTTATTCATCATTCTTCGTCCCCTATATGATATCCTCGTAACAACATGGCATTATAAATTTCTTCTGACCGTTTAATTGAACGGATGATTATTTGTCCTACTAGTGATCCCCAAGCACTTATGTGTATTCCGGAACCTCCATTAGCTCTAAGCTGGTAAGCTTCAATAGTTTTACTGACTTCATCCAATAAGACACCAATATATCTATAGACCAATAGTAAAAGAATCACGAGCTTTTTGGGAATTCTTAGCCATCTCAATCCATCACCAATTTTTTCTATTGACGTTGTTGATACAAGTATTAAAGTTGCCGATATCGTAAACAAACTTTTTGAAAATAAGGAGCACAGGGATATAACGCCACCACTGATACCTATATTATTAATAACCAAAACTATCTCTTGATCAAACAATGGATTAAATGCAACAAGGCTAATGCTTATAAAAGCAGGTATTATCAGCTTGCTGGCAATAACTCTTGTTGGAATATCAGCTATGCTTAACAGCAGTATCGGATAAACTCCAAAAAGCAAAACCTTTCCTAATTCATAACCATCGACTGACGTCAATATTAAAATATATATAAATGTTATTATGATTTTTATGCTTGGATGCCATTTATTGATCATTGTCTTTCTACGTGACAGTTGTTCCAACTCTGCCAAGTTAAACATAGATTTTACAAATCTATTCATATCTCTCATTACCTCTTCGTTTCCTGCGTATTATAGTTCCCACTAATATTGTTAAACACAATGTTAACAGGCTTCCGAAAATTCCTGACACTGAAGTACCTATCGATTCTTTTATCCCATCATCTGCAAAACTATAGTCAGGCATTATGGCAAGTTTCTCTTGCGTTTTATTGAACCAATCAATAACAGATGAATCATTGTTGATTTCAGAAGCACTTGCACTCTTGTAAATAGACCACTCAAGACCGTCTGGGTTTGATGAAGCATATTGTGAGACCATTCCACCTATGACAAGAGCTACAAGAAGTATTAATGCTATATTACTTCTACGTATTGGTTTTCTTTTGATGACTTCATCCTGGAATAAATAGTTTGGATTTTGTGTGTATAAGTAATTAACAATGATTCCGGTAACAATTCCTTCGATGAATCCTATTGCAAGGTGAATTGGTTGCATAAACAATAAAAACAAACCTATGGGTAATTGTGTCCGACCTGATAAGTATGTTTCTAAAACGACACCTAAAGAACCTAGCTGAAGACCAATAATTGCAGTCAAAATAGAGCCGATCATTATTGTTTTTTTACTTAAACCATTTTTGACGATTTTCTTATACACATAAGGATACGCTAAAAATATCGTAAAAAATCCCATATTCATTAGATTACATCCCAATGCCAACAACCCACCATCAGCAAAAAATAAAGCCTGAATAAATAATACGGTTGCTAATGTCAAAAATCCGGCATAAGGGCCCAGTATAATTGCTAAAAGCAATGCTCCGCCAATATGTCCACTCGATCCTGTCCCCGGGATGGAAAAATTTATCATTTGTGCTGCAAATAAAAATGCCCCCATAACACCCATCAGAGGCAATCGTTTTTCATAAATATCACTTTTGATACTTCTTATTGAATAACCAAGAGTTCCACTTCCCGTTGCAAGCATAGTAACACCAACAACTGGAGTGAGTAACGCATCACTCATATGCATATAACTTCACCTTACCTACTATTAATTTATGATTCTATATTGTTAAAATAATTTGAAAATCGTTTCTTATATTTATCTTCCAATACATAATTATTGATTGAAATTTCGTCATCATTTAATACTTCCATAAGGTTATACCCCTTTTTAAGCATAATCGAACCAAAAAATCTTGGATGGATGGCATTTCTATCGCATATGTACATACAACGCATACAAAATATACAGTCTTTGCTAAACACAATCTTATCATTTTCTTGACTTATATTCTTGGTAGGACAAGTACGAACACATTTATTACATAATATACATGAATCATTTGTTGTTAAACCAAGTCCAAAAAATTTCGCACCGAAGTTTTCTTCTAAAAAGTGTAATTTTGACATAATGATATAATAAATCAAATTATTCTTTACATGCCTTTGCTTATCAGTTAATATATCGTTCACCATAACTTCAATTTTAGATTCATTAATTGAAGCTAACTGTTTAATAAAAACATCTGAATAGGGTATAAGAAAATTACATCCCATAACGAAAGGTCGTTCATATATAACTTTATATCCTTTTAATTTTAATAGTTCTTTCGCCTTTGTCAGCCCTACATGATTGACCCTAGACGGATCACCTGCAGTAGAAAAGATAAAGGCTTCTCGACCTTTTGCAAACGGTAATGCTTTTATGAAATCAGCCATAATATCTGGCATTGCGAACGCATAAATAGGAAAACCAATTCCAATACGATTAAAATCTACGATATTATGATGATAAAAATTCTCGATGGCGTAACAATTCGCCTCTTCGCCTTTTTCTTCAAATGCGTCACAGATTTTCTCAGCAATGAGTTTAGTGTTTCCTGTTCCAGAAAAAAAGAAAATTGTATTTAACATTGGTTAACCTTTCCTTTTCTATTGCGCATCAATTAATAAAACCTTATCCTAATCTACAGTATAACATTAAGCAATATATAAATATAAGGTTTTTTATAAAAAATGTCAATTAACTAATTACTGCCGGAACTGTAATAGAGAAAGAAGCTTCGTCATGTTTTTTGTGTCTGCAAAACTTCCTCTCAAAGAACAATAAGGCTTCGCTTCGTTTTGCGTAGAAAAGGAGCCTTAGCATAACGAGTTGCACAATATATACTAAATTTCATCATCAAGTTCAAAATTTATTTAAATAGAAATTTTTCTTTCATAATATTAATCAACTAAGTTAACAAAACTTTCGCTATGGATAACTAATTGGTCAGCGTCTACACGTTTATCAAATGCCTTGTATTTATTATATATTCTGCTAATTGCAGTTTTTTTCTTGAAAATATCAAGATAGCTCTCTAAACCTTTTATGTGTACAAACTGTTCTAACTCTTTTTCAGTTAAATTTATTTCAAGTAAAGTTTTAAGTATACTTTCCACTTTTCGTTTATAGACTCCAACAAATAATTGATTGTCTTTCTTTAACAATATTTTTACTGTCATATAGTCAATAAGCACTTTTCTAACCTTTATCTCATCGACTTTTTCAAGACCAGGAATTTCTTTTTTTCTAAAACCACTACCTTCTATCTTTTTAATATCTATATGAATCCTGGATTTCAACAATCCTCTAATAATTCTTGAATACAAACCGAAAACATAGATATCAAAATTTTTATCATCAACGTCTGAACAAATAATCATAGCTTCATTTTTAGGCAGATACTTCAGCTCAGTATGGTCAACTTGATTATCTAGCGGTATTAGCTTTTCTCCTTTTGAGAATTCAAGAAATGTTATTTCATTATATTTTAGATATATTTTATCTATATCATCCGCATGTAAATCAGCCATAAGATGGTTAATATCATACCAAATATCAGAAGATGTCATACTATATATAATCGTATCATCCTGTACATGAAACGGATTGTCTATCGACTCTAATTCGTTTTTGATTCTGACACTATAGAATTTCATAATTCGTTCAACTAAATCTGGATGTTTTTCTTCTAATCCATTATGGATAATGTAATAATATATGTCATTCAACATACTCAACACATTTACTTGTGGAAGTATGAACTGACAATATTCTTCACGATTTATAAATCCATCCATTAGCTTTATCAACTTGCTAATCACAGTATCGTCCACCATATTACTATTTATATCAAGCATAAGCTCGTCTGCAAATTCAATAAAAAGTTTTGTTTGATTACTTTTCTGATAACTTTCATATGCTTTTTTAAATTCATCTTCATTCATTAATTTTTTTACTATAAAATCTATTTTAGCTTGATCCACTTCCATTAATTGCATAAAACGATGAACAACCACTTCATTATATGGATAAACAGCATTAATGAAAAGCTTCTTAAAACCATAGTTATTTCCTATAGTTTTTGCATTTGTATTAAACATTGCCGTCATAATTATATTTTCTCGTAGTACTTTACGAATCAGATTTTCATTTACATTTTTGTTTAATATTGAAGTAAAAGCTTCAAATGCTTGATGATCAGATACATTACTCGCTGTCTTATTTGCAAGAGTGTCAATATCACTAAGAATGTTAATATCAACTAGGGATTTATATGATTTCATCTCTTCTTCTTTGCGACCTTTAGATTGCATATGCTCTTCAATAATAAACATGATTTTCTTTTGAATCTTAACATCCGCATTACTAAATACTTGTTCAAAATAATAAGCCTTCGCTGAGAAGAGTGCAATGATTTTAGACTTAAATGCAAATGAGTTGAAATCCCTATTAGCTTCACGAAATTCTCGAGTATTATGTATACTCAGCTTTGCAATCTTGTTCAAAAATCTTAAGTCATCAGGACTAATCGGAACTGATGGGTCAGCTGCAATGACTTCTTCATTTTCAATTTCAGCTATTATTCCTTCAGTTGCTTTTTGTTTAACGATTTCAATGGTTTGATTTAATTCACTAAGATTTGAATTCAGTTTCTGAAACATTTCATCTTTGTCATTATTAGCTATATGTTTCACATAATTAACTAAACCATTCAGACGTTCATTATTTTTCATAACATCTATCCGAATGATAACATCGTCAATTGATCTCGTTCCGAACATATATTCATTAATAATGCTATGAGTTCTTTTTGCTCTTGCCTGTTCATCAACATTATCTGAGTTAATCATTGATTTTACTGAATTGTTAATCTTATTAAAATCAATGACAAAAATACAGAAAATCTCGATTTGTCTGTTTAAAACATTTAAATCATCCATATGCTTCCTTCTCTTTTCAATATTATCATATTACATAGGTACATTGTAACACTTTTGACATAGTCAGTGATAGGTACTAAATATTAACATATTGTTAACATTTTATATCTTTTTGTTGATTTGCTTGATTAATTGACGTTTTTCTTTGACTTCCTTCGACTTAGGGATTTAAAGAACGAACTGGTCGTTCATGTCGCCATCGGGATGGGATACAAGACCTACCTCAAGTAGCCGCTCATCCCAGGTTGATTTCCTAGCTTTGGGTGTCAAAGACATTAAAGATAGAACTGGTCGCTTATGTCGCCATCGGGATAGCGATACAAGAACCTACCTCAAGCAGCCACTCATCCCAGGTTGATTTCCTAGTGGGCTACTGAGCGCAGCAAAAGCACTCAGACCCCGTAAGGAAATCTAACCAGTGATTCAAAGTCTCATGAGATAGGTCTTGTATCCTATCCTGGATAAGAGGCATAAACTCTGGGTTTGGAAAAGACTTGGTTGTTTGGGTTGCTTTAGATATTGATGCAACTTAACTAGGAGCTTTGGAAGATAGAACTGGTCACTTATATCGCCATCGAGATAGTGGCATCAATTCTGGGTTAGGGATAAGACTTGTCGTTTTGGTTGCTTTAGATATTGATGCAGCCTAACTTGAGGTTTTGAGATTGAACCGGTCGCTTATGTCGCCATCGTTCTGTCCTTTGCTTTGTTCTTTTAATCCCTTAGCTGAGGCATATGGCAATGTATGGGATAGTTCTCAGGTACTGCCACGTAGGACTTTGAATCACTGGCCAAATTTTCTTACGAGGCCGAGACGCGTTTGCTGCGTTTCGTGGCTCACTAGAAAATTGGTCTGGGAT
>Ga0314774_1001104_pt1 | contig 18380 bp, 17 predicted proteins | sample MetaGCBIA2018_FD_204515 | JGI IMG/M metagenome (GOLD analysis project Ga0314774, IMG submission 204515) | Cryopeg brine microbial communities from Beaufort Sea near Barrow, Alaska, United States - CBIA 2018 | ecosystem: Environmental > Aquatic > Marine > Coastal | place: USA: Alaska | collected...
AATTTTTATAAGAATATAATTATTGATAATACTTGCGTTCGGATGTGATTTCCTGACAACTCTATTTTTTTCATCCCAATATTTTTCATCAATATATTGACCGGTGCCCATATATGAACTTATCCGATCTTTAGTAATCCTGATTGCTATAGGATAGTGTCCCTCAAGATTTTTTCTTTTTCGCAATACTGCTTTAACTGTTGCCATAATAATTCATTAGAATAATAAATATAACGAATTTAGGTACAACATAGGTACAACATTTGTTGATTTTGTTTGATATTAATTGATATCAATGAATATTAGAATGTAGTAAAAGTCTAGTGTTTCAGCGTATTTGTGTTATTTTGATATCAGATGGTAAAACACTCATAACCCGAAGGTCGCTGGTTCGAGTCCAGTTCCCGCCACGAAGAAACAAAGGTAGTTACATTAAATGTAGCTGCCTTTTTTTCATGATGGGTACAGCATAGGTACAGAATAAAGCCATTTTAGGATGCTATTTAAATTGATATAACAAGATCGTTGTAACATGTTCGACCACAGAGGAATTCACAAAGTTTTACAGGGGAAAAAAGTTTGTGGTTTATAGTTTGTGGTTAAGAAGTGAGGAAGTAACTAATACAATTCCAAGCAATAAATTTTTTAATAAGTTGAATCTAGGTTTACAAAGAATTTACGATTTTAGTGTTTTCCACAACTTTTTTTTGCAAAAAAAACCGAGTTTTGAGTTGTGGGAATTATAAAATTGGCTTTTGTTTTGTTCCTCTAAAATTAATAAGTTCTATTATTCCTTTTCAAATTTCACCCTGTAGATAATGTAGTTATTTTTGTCTACTAAGCCTTTTCTCACATTCTTATGCATTTCTGTTTCGGGATACATTTCAGGGTGCTTAATTATATGTGCCAAAAAATTCCGTAGGTTAATTTCTAAATTGAGAATTTCCATTTCCGTCCATTCTTTTTCTAAATATGCGATAACTTTATTTAAACCTTTTTCAGCTTGTGGCGTCCAAACTATTTCTAATGCCATTTGCCAAAACCTTTCATCACGGTTTTGTGAGCTATGTAATCCTTCTTATCTGCTTGTGCCAGGCCTGTTTCAATTTCTTGTTGTTCTTCCTTCGACATTTCTCCACACCAATCCCCTTGCTCTTCTTCAAAAACTTTTTTTATTTTTGACAACAAGCTTTCCTTTTGTGTCCGTAACAAAAGCTGCATCAACTCTAATTTTGTGGTTTCAATATTCATGACCCTAGGTTTAATCCTAACAAAGATAACATTTTTATCTTCAAATTTTATTTCAAAGCAAGGTATAAGCTCTTGTGAATCCCAATCCTCGTAATGCATTTTAATTCGAGCAATTCGTGTTTTTCCAAACCCCAAATCCGTGCAATACGTTTTAAATCCGTGTTTTTCCATACCATAATCCATAACCTCTTTTCGTTCCGTCTTCGGTCAACGGTTTTCCAACTTTTTTTTTACTTCTCTCTTCGTACTTCTAACTTCGTGCTTATTGTTCACTCAATACTCAATACTAATATCTCAATACTATTTACGTATATTTACATTATAAATCAAACAGTTATGGTAACCATTAAAATAGACGAACGCACAAAAGCGGGAAAAGTCTTATTACACCTTATAGAGCTTTATTCTGAAAGCCAAAAGGGTATTGAGATTGTGGAACCGGTTACAAAAGTGAAGCAAAATAAGAAAATCCCCAATACGCAGACTCGAAAAACTATTGAAGAAACCGATAAGGGCATAGGTTTAACCAAGACCAAAAGCCACGAAGACCTGATGGAAAAATTGTTTTCTTAAATGGATTACACGGTCCAATTTACCGGACAATTTAAAAAGGACGCTAAACGCCGTAAAAATAGGAACTATAAAATCCCTTTACTGGAAACCGCAATGCGGTTATTACGGGAAAAAGGTAGGGTGCCTGCAATATTAAACCCCCATAAATTAAGCGGAAACTATAAGGGGTTATGGGAGTTCCATTTAACGCCAGATTGGCTACTGATATGGAAGCAGGATGATGAATTAAGGGAGATTCTTCTGGAACGAACCGGCACACACAGTGATTTGTTTAAATAAATTTTAGTTTGCTATTTGCCGTTAAAAGTAACGAAATCCGCGCAATCTGTCTTAATCCGCGTAATTCGCGTTTTCAACAAATCCGTGCAATCCTTTTTAATCCGTGAAATCCGCGTTTTTCCCCAAATCCCAAACTAAACTTTTTTTACCTCTAACTTCTTTTCGTTATTTTGCTTACTCCAACAAGCAATTTTTGACTATTTTTGCTTATCAGAAACAGCAGTTATGAACAATTTGCAGGAAAAATTCTACCGAAAGGTACAGGAAACATCACTTGCTTTTGTGCGGGGCGAAATGGACACTATAGTATGGGATGCCCGACTTATTGGATTGAAAGGTGCCAGGGGTGTGGGTAAAACCACTTTGATCCTCCAATATATAAAGAAAAACTTGCCGCTCAATGAAGAAACCCTTTATGTGAGTTTAGATAATATTTGGTTTGCCGAAAATAAATTAACCGGCCTGACAGATAGCTTTGTCAAACAAGGAGGGAAGTTTCTTTTTTTGGATGAGGTGCATAAATATGCCAATTGGTCACAGGAATTAAAAAATATTTATGATGATCATCCCAAACTAAAGATCGTTTTTACGGGTGCTTCTTTGTTGGAAATACCAAATGCCCGTGCAGATCTAAGTCGCAGGGCGGTTGTATATTCCATGCAAGGCTTATCCTACCGGGAATATTTGAATTTAATTTTAAAGGTGGACTTACCAATTTTTTCCCTTGAAGACATAGTGAATGATCATGTTTCCATATCCCAAAAGCTGAATGCTGAAATTAAACCATTACAGCATTTTGATCCCTACCTAAAAAGCGGGTATTATCCATTCTTTCAGGAAGAGCCGCAGTTATACTATCATCGACTTGAAGACATAATTAATTTGATACTGGAAGTAGAATTACCCTTATTAAGAAAAGTGGATATGGCTTATGTAACCAAGTTGAAGCAGTTGCTGCAAATTATTTCACAATCGGTTCCTTTTATGCCAAACATAAGTAAACTCAGTGATCGCATCGGGATCAATCGCAATACGCTGATCAGTTATTTGTTTTTTTTACAGGAAGCTCATATCATCAAAAACCTTTACAAGGATGCCAAAGGAATTACGCAACTTCAGAAACCGGATAAAATATTCCTGGAAAACACCAATTTACAATTTGCATTTTCACCAAACAATACCAATAGAGGCAATATTCGTGAGACTTTTTTTGTAAACCAGGTGTCTTTTAAGCATCTTACAGAATATACAAGTCAGGGCGATTTTCGGGTAAATCGTAAATATATATTTGAAATAGGAGGGAAGGACAAAACGCAAAAACAAATTAAAGAGCTGGAGAAGGCTTTTATAGCTGCAGATAATATAGAATACGGGCATCAAAATAAAATTCCTTTATGGCTCTTTGGGTTTCTGTATTAATAAGTAATGAAGTCCCCAAGACCCAAACAACTCTCCATTCCCGAAACTGCAGGGCCACATTCAATCTTTGATCCCAATGTCATATGTTTTTTATCTCCCGCAGATTAACGCAGATTTTAAACCGCAGATTGGCGCAGATAGGTTTCAATAACTTTCAACCCCAAACCACAAACCACAAACCATTTTTAACTTCTCCAGTCTTGCCTCTTGGCTCCTGGTCCTTGACTTTTTTCTAACTTCTAACTTCGTACTTCTTTTTCACTCAATACTCAATACTAATTACTCAATACTTTTTTTACACCTATTGTTAATAAAAACAAAATTTATTTAACATTTACGGCTTGTTTTTAAGAGAAGTGAAGCCTTACATTTGCAGACCCAAAGCGCGGAATGCCCCTTCCGCGCTTTTTTATTTAACCTACAAGGGTCCTGAAAACGGGATTCAAGGCCGCGAAGCGGTGCCAGAAAATTAACAAAAATTTATGTAATGAACTGATTGTATAGGGTTTAGCGTTCATCGTTTAGCGTTTAAAGTTCCTTCTTAAAACTAACCCATTAATCAATATAAATTCATACAATTCGTGTTTTAAAGAATCCGCGTAATCCGTGTTGTTAAAGAACTCTGTGGTTAGATAATCAGTGAAATCCGCTTAAATCAGCGTAATTCTATTTAAAATCCGCGAAATCCGTGTTTATTAAATTCGTATATTGAGCAACAATTTTTTAACTATGAACAGGCAAATTTTAATAAAAAGGACACTTACAAATATATCCCTTCTGCCAGATTGGAGGTTAAAGGAGGTGGCAGATTATGTAGATTTTCTATCAAAATTAAGTGATGATAAAAAGCTTGCTGAAGGCATTGGAAATATTGTTTCACAAACCAAATCTTTTCATTTTCTCGAAGAGGAAGAAGAATTATATAATGATTCCGATTTAATACAGAAATATTAAATGAAATGAGCAGAACGGAAATTCGATGCAAACACCGATGAAGATATGCGAATTACATATGACCTTTAAAAAACAATAAAAATCTACATATGAAAAAGGGAGATATAGTATTGATTTCTTTTCCGTACAATTCGTGTTTTCAACAAATCCGCGCAATTCGTGTTTTCAGTCAGTTAGTGTAAAATTTGCACATACTGCCCAAGAGTTATCCGTTTATAGTTCGTAGTTTAGGCTTATTCATTATAGTTAACGAACCCCAAACCCCAAACCCTAAACCCTAAACTTTTTTCAATCAATACTCAATACTAACATCTCAATAAGGTTTTCCGTAATTCCAGGATTATAATGCCAATTTGTTAATAAAAGCAAAAAAATTTTAACATCTTTTTGTAGTATAAAGGACTACAAGTATTTCACGATTTGTACTATTCCCAAAATCTTATTTTATTCGTCATTTTGAATATTAATAACCATGACTTCTTTAATTAAACGCAGTCCCACACACACCTATCCCCCCAAGGATATTTTTTGAAGAAGTCGTGTTTTAATTTAAATGTAATATTGGTTACAAAGCGTGGAACTCACCTTCCTCGCTATTTTATTTAACCCTCAAGCACCCTGAGAAAGGGATTCAAGACCGCGAAGCGATATCAGCCATCGAACAAATCTTTTTGTAATGGGCTGATAGTGAGGCAGCTGTTTAGCGTTTATGGGTTATTGTTCCCTTTTAAAAGTAAGCAGTAATTAATACAAATCTTTGCAATCTTAGCAACCTTAGCAATTCGTTTCTCCTAATAATTCGCGTTTTTAACAAATTTTAGCAATCCATTTTAATACATATTTCACTAAATACTCATTTATTGCTTCAAACCTTCTTGTTAATATAAACAAAAATAATTTAACATTTACAGCTTGTTTCTAAGAGAAATGAAGCCTTACATTCGCAGCCTGAAAAGTGCAGAATGCCCCTTCGGCGCTTTTTTATCTAACCTACAAGGATCCTGGAAATGGGATTCAAGACCGCGAAGCGGTACCAGAAAATTAACAAAAATTTATGTAATTAGCTGGGGGTGAGGAAACTGTTTGCTGTTGAGCGTTCAACGTTTAGCGTTTAGATTTCCTTCTTAAAAGTATCCCAGTAACCATTGCAAATCCGCGCAATCCGTGTTTTCAACAAATCCGCGCAATTCGTGTTTTCAGTCAGTTAGTGTAAAATTTGCACATACTGCCCAAGAGTTATCCGTTTGTAGTTCGTAGTTTAGGGTTATTCATTATAGTTAACGAACCCCAAACCCTAAACCCTAAACTTTTTTCACTCAATACTCAATACTAATATCTCAATACTATTTTCTCACATCTATTCACCGTTCACCGTTCGTAGTTTATGGTTTGTTGTTTTAAAGTAACTCTAAACCCTAAACTTTTTTTTCTCAAATCTGAAATCTAACATCTCACATCTAACCCATATTCTCCTCACCGGCGGAGTAGGAAGTCGCCTTTGGCCGCTTTCAAGACAATCCCGGCCCAAGCAATATCTGGACATTTTCAAGGGAAATTCCCTGTTTGAACTCTCCGTCATGCGAAACAGCAATTATGCCGATGAACTTATAGTGGTGGGCAATTCCGAAAATCAACATTTGTCGGTAGAAGCCCTGGAAAAACTAGATATTAAAGGTTATAAGAGTATCGTTGAAGCCACGCCCCGAAATACGGCTCCGGCAATCGCTTTCGCGGCATTTGCGGCTCAGGCTGAAGATATATTGCTGGTAACCCCCGCCGATCATATCATCGAAGATGGGGAAGAATACAAAAAAGCAATTAGAAATGCCGTCCAATTGGCTGCCGAAAATTTCCTGGTAACCTTTGGCGTGCATCCCACCAAACCTGAAACCGGTTATGGGTATATCGAATTCAAGGAAGATAATGTTCTTTCCTTCAGGGAAAAACCCGACAAGGAAACCGCAGACACCTTTTTGAAGACAGGGAATTTCCTCTGGAACAGCGGAATGTTCTGCTTTAAAGCGGGAATTTACCTGGAAGAACTCAAAAAATATTCGCCACAGGTATATCAAAAATCCCTGCAAGCCTGGGAAAAGGCAGAAAACGGAAAGTTGGAGCTTGAAACTTCCCTGCAAATCCCGGCCATAAGCGTGGATTATGCCGTAATGGAGAAAAGCGACAAAATAAAAGTGGTAAAAGCCGACTTTGAATGGAGTGATATGGGCAGCTTTGAAGCAGTGTACGATTATTTAAAAGAACAAGGCCAACCGGTAGACCAAAACGGCAATATGCAAATAGGCTCCAAAAAATTCACTGCCTTCGCCGGGCTTCAAAACTGTATCCTGGTAGAAACCGAAGATGCCAATCTCGTCCTCGCTAAAGAAGCTTCACAGGATGTGAAACAAATTTATCAGGAGTTGGAGCAAAACAATTCGAATTTAATTAACTAAAACGTTTGTAGTTTATGGTTTGTAGTTAAAACCACCGCGAAAACTCAGTGCAACTCTGTGCCAAACTCTGTGCAACTCTGTGGTTAAGTTAGAAGATCGTTCTTAAAGGTTTAACCACAGAGGACACATAGGAACCCGCAGAGTTTCACAGAGGAAAAAGGTTTTCCGTTCGTAGTTATGGTTAGTCGCTAAAGTTAACGAACCCTAAACCCTAAACATTTTTATCTCACATCTCAATACTCACATCTCATATCTAATGAAAACAGCATTAATAACCGGTGTAACCGGACAAGACGGCGCCTATTTAAGCGAATTCCTTTTAAAGAAAGGCTATATGGTTCACGGACTTAAACGCCGGGCTTCCCAGTTTAATACAGACAGGGTAGATCATTTGTACCAGGATCCTCATGAGGAAAATCAAAAATTTATCCTTCATTACGGGGATATGACCGATAGCACAAATCTTATCCGACTTATTCAGGATATTCAACCTGATGAGATCTATAACCTGGCCGCGATGAGCCACGTGCATGTTTCTTTTGAAATTCCGGAATATACCGGGAATGCAGATGGTTTGGGAACACTCAGGATCCTGGAAGCAGTCCGTATTTTAGGACTGGAAAAGAAAACCAAGATCTACCAAGCTTCCACTTCCGAATTGTACGGGAAAGTACAGGAAGTCCCTCAATCGGAAACCACGCCTTTTTATCCGCGCAGTCCCTATGCGGTGGCCAAGATGTACGCATACTGGATCACGGTAAATTACCGCGAAGCTTATAATATATTTGCCTGCAACGGGATTTTGTTCAATCACGAATCGCCTGTTCGGGGGGAAACATTTGTAACCCGTAAAATCACCAGGGCTACTTCCCGTATCGCACTGGGATTACAGGATAAATTTTACCTGGGGAACCTGGACGCGCAACGCGACTGGGGACACGCCAAGGATTATGTGCGCATGATGTGGATGATCCTTCAGGCCGAAGAAGCTGAAGATTGGGTAATTGCCACCGGGAAAACCACAAAAGTGCGGGATTTCGTAAAAATGTCTTTTGCTGAAGTGGGAATAAGCCTGAAGTTTATAGGAACTGGAGTAGATGAAAAAGCCTACGTTCAATCCTGCAGCAATCCTGAATTTCAATTGGAAGAAGGCAAAGAAGTGCTGGCAGTAGATCCAAAATATTTCAGGCCTACCGAAGTTGAATTGTTAATTGGCGATGCCACCAAAGCAAACACCAAACTGGGCTGGACTCCGGAATACGATTTGCAGGACCTTGTAAAGGAAATGATGGCAAGCGATGTGAAACTGATGCAAAAAGAAACGCATTTGCAGGATGGTGGTTATAAGATTTTAAACTACTTCGAGTAATATTTGTTTAAACACAGAGGACACAGAGGAATCCGCAGAGTTTCACTGAGTTTCGATTTTTCTTTGTGCAACTCTGTGCCGAACTCATTTAAACTCTGTGGTTAAAAAACCCCGCGTGAAGTAAAATATTGCAATGGAAATAAACGATTTATCCGAAAAGATTCTAAAATGTGCTTTTAAAGTTCATACAGAACTTGGCCCTGGATTGTTAGAAAGTGCTTATGAAGAATGTATGTTTTATGAGCTGCAACAATCAGGTTTGAAAGTTGAAAAACAAAAAACATTGCCATTAGTGTATTACGACGTAAAACTTGATGCCGGATATCGAATTGATTTATTGGTGGAAGGTTTGGTTGTAATTGAAATAAAATCTGTAGAATGCCTAAATGATGTTCACACTGCACAAGTATTAACATATTTGAAATTATCCAAATGCAAGGTCGGATTACTCCTGAATTTCAATGTAGCATCTCTAAAACAAGGAATTAAACGATTAATAAAATAATAGACACTAAAAAACTCAGTGATACTCTGTGCCGAACTCCGTGCAACTCTGTGTTTAAATATAACAAGATCGTTGTAAAATATATAACCACAGAGTGACACAGAGAAATCAAAAACTCTGTGTTTAAACCATTGAATAACGTAAACCTGTCGTTAAACAAAAAAAATGAATAAAGATTCCAAGATATATATAGCGGGACACAAAGGCATGGTAGGTTCAGCCATCTGGAGAGCTCTAACAGATAAAGGTTATACTAATCTTTTGGGGAAGACCAGCAAAGAACTGGATCTTCGGGATCAAAAAGCAGTTTTGAACTTTTTTGAAACCGAAAAACCCGCCGTAGTAATAGACGCTGCCGCCCGGGTAGGAGGGATCCTTGCCAACCGCGATTATCCCTACCAGTTCTTAATGGAGAATTTACAAATCCAGAACAACCTGATAGACACCGCTCATAAATCAAATGTTGAAAAATTCATCTTTTTGGGCAGTTCATGCATTTATCCAAAACTGGCAACACAACCGCTTAAGGAAGAAGCTTTGCTCACCGGCCCATTGGAACCCACCAACGAAGCATACGCAATAGCGAAAATCGCAGGGGTGAAAGCCTGTGAGGCTATAAGAAAACAGTTTGGAAAAGATTACGTGTCGCTAATGCCCACCAATTTATATGGCAGCCATGACAATTTTGACATTAAAACCTCTCACGTCCTGCCGGCGATGATTCGCAAATTTCACGATGCCAAAGAAAATGGAAATACTCCGGTAACTCTCTGGGGAAGTGGAACCCCAATGCGGGAATTCTTATTTGTAGATAATCTTGCAGAAGCCGTATGTTTTGCCCTTGAAAATAAACTGACAGCACATTTATATAACGTAGGCACAGGAAAAGATCTAACAATCAAACAACTGGCTGAAACCATTCAAAACATCACCGGCCACAAGGGGGAAATCATCTGGGACAGCAGCAAACCCGACGGTACTCCAAGAAAATTGATGGACGTTTCCAAACTTGCAAAAGAAGGCTGGAAATCTTCCACTTCATTGGAAGATGGAATAAACAAGACTTATAATTGGTTCCTTGAAAACAAGAACAAATTCAAGGAAGTTAAACTATAACAATCCGCGAAATCCGCATTTAAAAACTTAAACACAGAGGACACAGAGGAATCCACAGAGTTTCACTGAGTTTTGATTTTTCTCTATGCAACTCTGTGCCAAACTCTTTTAAACTCTGTGGTAAAATAACAAGAGCAGTAAAAAATCCGTGTAATCCGTGTTTTAAAAGAATCCGCGTAATCCGCTTTAATCAGCGAAATCAGTGAATAACATGAAAATAAAAAATATTTGTTGCATAGGCGCAGGCTACGTAGGTGGTCCAACAATGGCCGTTATTGCACAAAAGTGCCCCGAAATAAAAGTAACTGTTGTTGATATCAACGAAAAAAGGATCGCTGCCTGGAACGATGAAGATGTGAAGAATATTCCTATTTATGAACCGGGATTACCAGCAATTGTAAAAGAAGCCAGGGGAAGAAATTTGTTTTTCTCTACAGATGTTGATAAAGCAATAGATGAAGCCGAATTGATCTTTATCTCGGTAAACACCCCCACCAAAACCTACGGAATTGGAAAAGGAATGGCGGCCGATTTAAAATATATCGAACTTTGCGCACGACAAATAGCAAGGGTTGCCAAAACCGATAAAATTATTGTAGAGAAATCTACTTTACCGGTAAGGACTGCTGAGGCTTTAAAAAACATTTTGGACAACACCGGGAATGGAGTGAATTTCCAAATTCTTTCCAATCCTGAATTTTTGGCCGAAGGAACCGCTGTGCAGGATCTGTTGAACCCGGACAGGGTTTTAATTGGTGGAGGTATAGATACCGAAAAAGGAAAAAAAGCAGTGGATGCATTGGTTGCTGTTTATGCTGCCTGGATCCCGAAAGCACAAATCCTTACCACAAACCTTTGGTCTTCGGAATTATCCAAGCTGACCGCAAATGCTTTTCTGGCACAACGAATTTCAAGCATCAACGCGATGAGCGAAATATGCGAAAAGACCGGAGCCGATGTGGAAGAAGTTGCAAAGGCCGTGGGAATGGATTCCCGGATTGGACCTAAATTCCTGAAAGCCTCTGTAGGTTTTGGAGGTTCTTGTTTTCAAAAGGACATCCTGAATTTGGTATATATCGCCAAATCCTATGCTTTGAATGAAGTAGCCGACTACTGGGAACAGGTAATAATAATGAACGACCATCAAAAAAGACGTTTTGCGGCAAACATTGTAAAAACGCTTTATAATACAGTTTCAGGTAAAAAAATAGCGTTTTTAGGCTGGGCCTTTAAAAAGGATACCAACGATACCCGGGAAGCTGCCGCTATTTATGTGGCAGACCTTTTATTAAATGAAGAAGCCGAAATCGTGGTATATGATCCTAAAGTAAAAACAGAACAGATCTATGCAGATCTCGAAGCTTTGGAAACCCATAGCAGCGAAGAAATTCACAGGCGTGTGAAAGTTGTAAATACTGCACTGGAAGCTTGTAAAGAAGCTCATGCTGTTGCTGTTTTAACCGAATGGGATGAATACAAAGAACTAAACTGGGAATTTATCTATGCTGGTATGTTAAAACCAGCTTTTGTTTTTGATGGCAGGAATATTTTGGATATCCAGAAACTCTCCCAAATAGGATTTGTAACCAGTGTGATAGGCCAATCAGTAAAAAGTATCAAAAAAACACTTGTGCAAGAAATTGTAGTAACAGTTTAATTACAAAGGGCAGAGAATACTCCGTGTAACTCTGTGCCAAACTCCTTTTAAACTCTGTGGTTAAAAAATCCGTGTAATCCGTATTTAATGTACCAAATTTCTTTAAAAAATAATAAAAATTTTCGATGTTCCGATAATGAAACATTGGTTGAAGCTGCCAGGAAATCTGGAATAATCCTGGAACACAGTTGTCTTTCCGGGAGGTGTTCCAGTTGCAAGGTGAAGGTAGATTCAGGATTATCTGAACCTACAACCGAAGAATTTTCTTTAAACAATAAGGAAAGGGAAGATGGATATATTCTTTCGTGTATTAGAACTCCAAAATCTGATATGCTGATTCAAGCCGAGGATTTAAGCGAATATGACATATCTATTCCTAAAACATTGCCAGCCAAGATCAATAAGATTGAGAAATTAACTGAAGATATTATTAAAATTGAACTTCGGTTTCCACCTACTCAAAAATTAAATTTTATTGCCGGACAATATGTGAATGTTATTAAAGGGAGTAATAGGAGAAGTTATTCAATTGGAAGTACGTCAAATGAAAACGCCTCAATAGAACTTTTCATTAAAAAATATCCGGATGGACTTTTTAGTAATTATTGGTTTAATGAAGCAAAAATTAATGATCTCTTGCGAATAGAAGGACCAAGAGGTACCTTTTTTATAAGAAATAATTCCGCTTTCAAAAATATAATATTTCTTGCTACGGGTACAGGGATAGCCCCAGTCAAGTCAATTTTGGAAACGCTTTCCGAGTTGACCGAAAATTTTGGCAATAAAAACATTTATCTCTTTTGGGGAGTAAAATATTTTAATGATCTATTCTGGACTCCAGAAAAGCTTGGATTGAATATCAAATATTTCCCCGTACTGTCCCGGGAAAAAATACCTACCATGGAAGATGGATATATTCAGAATGTTTTATTAACTAAGAACATTGAGTTGTCCGAGAGTATAATTTACGCCTGTGGTTCCAATGATATGATACATGAGTCAAAAAATAAATTAATGGAAAATGGATTACCGGATCATAATTTTTATTCGGACGCATTTGTAACTTCAAATTAAATAATTAATGAAAGCAGTAATTTTAGCAGGTGGCTTAGGGACACGTTTAAGTGAAGAAACTGTCACTAAACCAAAGCCTATGGTTGAAATAGGGGGGAAACCTATTTTGTGGCATATTATGAAAACATATTCTCATTACGGGATTAATGACTTTATTATTTGTTGTGGTTATAAAGGTTATGTAATTAAAGAATACTTTGCCAATTATTTTTTACACGAATCTGATATCACTTTTAATATGAAGGATAATAGGATGATCGTCCATGAGAAAAGAGCAGAGCCATGGACAGTAACACTTGTGGATACAGGAGATGAATCTATGACCGGAGGCCGTTTAAAAAGGGTATCCGACTATATTAAAGATGAGGAAAGTTTCTGTTTTACTTATGGAGATGGAGTTGCAGATATCAATATTGCTCAATTAATTGAATTTCACAACGCACATGGTAAAGACGCAACTTTAACAGCGACTTTTCCTCCGGGCAGGTTTGGCGCTTTGGAAATTGTAGATGGCGAAGTTCGTAAATTTCAGGAAAAACCCAAAGGCGATGGAGCTCTTATTAATGGAGGATTTTTTGTCCTGTCCCCAAAGGTATTAGATTATATTTCCGATGATAAAACCATTTGGGAACAGGGACCATTGAAGAATTTAGCTTTGAACAATCAATTAATGGCATACAAACACGAAGGCTTTTGGCAGCCAATGGATACCCTTAGGGATAAAATAAAATTGGAAGAACTGTGGGATGGAAATGAAGCACCTTGGAAAGTGTGGGAAACTACTTCTAATCCTGAGCTGGTTTAAATATGATCGAATCAGGACAAGTAAATCCCTCCTTTTGGAAAGGTAAAAAGGTTTTTATAACCGGGCATACAGGTTTTAAAGGCAGTTGGCTTTCGCTATGGCTTCAAAAAATGGGGGCAGAAGTGAAAGGTTTTGCCCTGGCCCCACCAACTACCCCGGCTTTATTTAATGAAGCCAATGTAGGTGAGAACATGGATTCACAGATAGGAGATATTAGAGATTTAGAAATTTTAAAAAAAAGTATGATCTCTTTTAGTCCAGATGTATTAATTCATATGGCTGCACAACCATTAGTGAGGTTATCATATTTGGAACCGGTAGAAACTTATACTACAAACGTTATTGGAACGGTGAATGTTTTGGAAGCCGCCAGATACTGCCCTAATTTAAAAGCCATTGTTTCTGTAACTACCGACAAATGTTATGAAAATAAAGAATGGGCTTGGGGCTATCGGGAAAATGAACCAATGGGTGGTCATGACCCTTACAGTAACAGCAAAGGTTGTGCAGAATTGGTAACCTCTGCATACAGAAATTCTTTTTTTCATACAAAGGATACTGCTTCAATAGCGACAGCAAGAGCTGGGAATGTAATTGGAGGTGGTGATTGGGCGGAAGACAGATTGATACCCGACATTCTCAATGCATTTGAAAACTCAAAACCGGTCATTGTTCGCAATCCTTTGTCAACACGACCCTGGCAACATGTATTGGAACCCCTATCAGGATATTTGGTATTGGCAGAACAATTATATGAAAATGGCGATCAATTTGCCGAAGCCTGGAATTTTGGACCCAAAGACGAGGATTGTAAGCCCGTAAATTGGATTTTAGACAAAATGGCGGCTGATTGGGGCAACGGAGCAAGTTGGGAATTGGATAAAAACAACAACCCTCATGAAGCTGGTTTTTTGAAACTGGATTGTTCTAAAGCCGCTTCAAGGTTAAATTGGCATCCATCCTGGAATTTGGAACATACACTAAATCTAATTGTCAATTGGCATCAGGACTGGAACACAGGTAAAAACATGAATGAAAAATGCTTGCAGGAAATTGCAGGTTATACAAACTAAAACATTAGATGGAAAGTAAAGATATCTTAGGAAATCTAAGAAAAGAAATTGCAATTCTTGTAGAAAAATATACCACAGAAGCTTATAAACATAAAGCGTTTGTGGCGGGTGAATCAGTAATTCCACCTGCGGGTAAAGTGATAGGCAATGAAGAAATTCAAAACATGGTAGATGCTTCCCTGGACGGTTGGTTAACCACAGGTCGTTTTAATGCCGCTTTCGAAAAAAAGTTAGCAGAGTTTTTGGGAGTAAAACATTGTATCTCTGTAAACTCCGGATCCTCAGCAAATTTGGTGGCATTTAATACCCTAACTTCTCCAAAATTGGGGGACAGAGCCATTAAAAAAGGTGATGAGGTAATAGGTGTCGCTGCAGGTTTTCCAACCACAGTGAACCCAATAGTGCAGTTTGGTGCAGTCCCTGTTTTTGTGGATGTGGATATTCATACGCATAATATCAATGCAGATCTTGTTGAAGCAGCCATTACACCTAAAACAAAGGCGATTATGCTGGCACACACCTTGGGAAATCCATTTAATTTAGGTAAAATTAAAGCAATTTGTGAAAAACACAATTTATGGCTGGTAGAAGATTGTTGTGATGCTCTAGGCGCAACCTATAACAATCAATTAGTTGGTACTTTTGGTGACATTGCCACATTGAGTTTTTATCCTGCACATCATATTACTATGGGTGAAGGCGGGGCAGTTTTTACAAATAATGCAGAATTGAAATTAATAGCAGAATCTTTTAGGGATTGGGGCAGGGATTGTTACTGCGCTCCCGGTTGTGACAATACCTGCGGCTGTCGTTTTGAACAACAACACGGTGAACTGCCTTTTGGTTACGACCATAAGTATGTATATGCGCATTTAGGCTACAATCTAAAAATTACCGATATGCAAGCCGCTTGCGGATTGGCACAATTGGACAAAGCAGATGGTTTTATAGCCAAGCGAAGAGAAAATTTTCAATTGTTGTTTGACAGCTTAAGCAATTTAACCGAATATTTAGAACTTCCTGTGGCAACACCTAATAGTAACCCTTCCTGGTTTGGTTTTCCTATCACATTAAAAAAGGACTGTGGTGTAAATAGAGTTGATTTATTGAAGTTTTTAGACCAAAACAACATTGGTTCTCGCTTGCTATTTGCAGGAAATTTAACCAAACAGCCATATTTTAAAGAGGTTGAATATAGAGTGGTGGGGGAATTGACCAATACCGATATCACTATGAACAATACCTTTTGGATTGGCCTATATCCGGCATTGGGGCAAGAACACTTTGAGTTTGTGGCAGAAAAAATGGAAGAATTTTTTGGATTGAATTTTTAAGAATTAAGAAATTAATAACTAAAAGAACAGAAAATTATTCTTTTATGAAAACGATATTAATTACAGGTATTAATGGTTTCTTAGGTAGTCATTTGGCTAAAAAACTAAAAGAGGAGTATAATATAATTGGGTTAGAGTATTCTTTGGAGAATTTAGATAGAATTTCAAGTGAAAATTTTCTTGTTTATTCATCAAAAGATAGTTTAGAAGAAATCTTCGAACAAAACAATATTTTTGCTGTAATCCATGCTGCAACTTTATATCGAAGAAGCAATACTCCAATAGAAAATATAATAGCTACTAACATTTTATTACCTGTAAAACTATATGAGTTAGCGAATTCCTTCAATGTAAATCTATTTGTTAACACCGATAGTTTTTTTAATAACTCAAAGTATAATTACTCATACCTTCCCGATTATACTTTATCCAAAAAACATTCAATTGAATGGTTAAAACTTATGCAAGGTAATTGCAAGTTAGTAAATATGAAAATTTTCCATATGTATGGACCAAACGATGCTCCAAATAAATTTGTTCCACAAATTGTTAAAAAGCTACAAGAAAACGAACCATATATTGATACTACACAAGGAGAACAGACAAGAGATTTTGTTTTTATTGATGATGTTGTAAGTTCATATAGTTATGTATTAAAATCTTATTTAATACTTCCCACTGGTTATATTGAATATCAAGTTGGTACAGGTAAATCCAATTCTATAAAGGATTTTATACTTACAGTTCAAAAGCTTACAAAAAGCAGTACAGAATTAAGATTTGGTGCTGTGCCTTATCGCGAAAATGAAATAATGGAATCCGTAGCGGATACTTCATTATTGCAAAATTTGGGATGGATTTCAAATTATGCTTTAAAAGAAGGTATCAAAAAATGCTTATAGCTATAAATATATTCAATCAGAGTATATAATACTAAAGTTAATTAAATGGCAGATGAAAAATCATATAGACAAATTTTTAAGGCTACAAGTTTGTTCGGTGGGGTTCAACTTTTAGTAATAATTTTTTCTATTGTTAGAACCAAGTTTATTGCTTTATGGTTAGGACCTGAAGGAATAGGGATAATTGGAATTTTTACTTCAGCCATTACTTTAATCTATGCGATTACAGGATTTGGTGTTGGAAGTAGTGCTGTTAGAAATATTTCTCAGGCAAATTCAAAAGGAGATATTGATTTAGTAAGTTCAACAATTTCAACAGTAAGAAAGCTTTCTCTATTACTAGGTTTTGCAGGATTGTTAATCACTCTTCTATTTTCAAATATTTTGAGTGAAGTTTCTTTTGATTCCGATTTAAGTCAATATACGCTATCTTTTATGCTACTCTCAATTGCTATTTTTTTTATGGCTTGGGAAAATGGAGAAGCTGCAATTTTACAAGGTTTAAGGAAATTAAAATATTTAGCAAAAGCAAGAGTTATTAGTTCCTTAGCAAGCCTTGTCTTTTCATTGCCATTGTTTTATTATTATGGATTGAAAGGAATAGTGCCCTCATTAATAATGGTGTATTTATTCAATGCTATTTTCAATTACATGTACTCAAGAAAAATTGTAATACAAAAGAGTAAAATTGATTTCTTTAAGGAAATTGAAATTGTGAAGGATATTTTAAAGTTGGGAGGAGCGATGGCGTTAAGTTCAATTTTAGTTTATGCCGTAATGTTTGTAATTAGAACCTTTATTGGTAAATATGGGGATATAAATGATGTAGGTTTTTATGTAGCCGCTTTTGCAATATTAAATGGTTATGTTGGACTTATATTTACGGCAATGGCAAAAGATTATTATCCAAGATTATCAGAAGTAAACGATGATAATGAATTAAGTGGAACAATTGCAAACCAACAAATTGAAATAGGTTTATTAATCTTACTCCCAATAATTTCAATTTTAATTGTGACAACTCCTTTGGTAATTAAAATTTTATACTCAAGTGAGTTTCTCACTATAAAATCACTCTTATATTGGTCTTTATTAGGAATTCCTTTCAAAATGATAAGTTGGTCTTTTAGTTATGTAATTCTTTCTAAGGGAGATACAAAATCATTCTTAACCTATGAAGTATTGGGAAATATAACTATAGCGGTAACTCATATTTTTGGCTATAAGTTATGGGGGTTGGATGGGCTTGGATATGCTTTTCTTTTCAGTAATTTTATTTATTTTATTTTGGTTTATTCTATTATCAAGAGAAAGTATTTAATTTCTTTGAGTTATGATGCAAAAAAGATTTTTATTTATGCATTAGTATGTGCTCTAATATTAATTCTTATAAAAAATTTTACAAGCAATATTATTATTTATTCCATATCTATTCCAATTGTAATTTTTACAATATATATGTCATTTTATAAATTAAGCCAAAAAATGAATTTTAGCTTTAACATAATCAATAAATTCAAGTTTTTTAAATAGAAATGAAATTACTATCAATTTGTTTGCCCACTTATAATAGAAGTTCCTTAGTTATAAACCAACTTGAATTTTTAAAAAACGAGACG
>Ga0314774_1001105_pt1 | contig 18378 bp, 16 predicted proteins | sample MetaGCBIA2018_FD_204515 | JGI IMG/M metagenome (GOLD analysis project Ga0314774, IMG submission 204515) | Cryopeg brine microbial communities from Beaufort Sea near Barrow, Alaska, United States - CBIA 2018 | ecosystem: Environmental > Aquatic > Marine > Coastal | place: USA: Alaska | collected...
CCTACCTTCGCAGATAGCAACCTTGCGACTTACTAATGGTTCAAGGCACTACCCCTGCCCATAAGGGACTTGCACCCTCTAGATTAATACCATATCTTCGATATGATAAAGATGCCCATGCTGGGCATACACATTGTATAAAAATAATGCTAAATTAGGTGCTTAATCGAAAATTCGTGCTTATTTGCGCGTCTGATTTTCCTGCGGAAAATCATTCCTGACAACTGCCGCACTATTTTTATACTAGACGTAAGAGCAACTTTACCGAAAACAATAAATAAACGAAATTTAAGCTATGATTGCCAAATTAGAAAATGACATTATAAATGTTTATGACGAAAAAAATATTTTGATTGGTGGAATTAAAACACAATCAAATTTCAAAAATTCGGAAATTAAAATTGGCGAAAAAAAAATTCATTTATCTCGTAATAAATGGGAAACGGAAATTTTAGAAGGTGGTAAAGTTTTATATAATTTAAAAACGAATTCATTTTCTGGAAACACAGAAATTTTAGAAACAGAACACAAAATTACAGGAGTCTTTGGATTAAAATGGGGAACAAAATTGACAGACAAAGAGAATAATACTCTTGTGAAAATACGGAACGAAAATCAGTTTATAAACAATAATAAATACGAAATTGAAATATCAAACGGAAAAGTAACTGATTTAGATATTTTAATGACTTTATATGGCCATTTATATGGCTCTAATATGAAATTAAAGGCTGCAATAATAGGAGTAATTGCAATTGTAATATCAAGAATTCTGAACTGATAAAATACTTTGCAAAATAATGTATAAAAACGAATTGCTCGATTATGGACTTAACCTAAAGTCGTTGCAAGTTTACAACGTCTGATTTTCCTGCTTAAATTCCTCGCACGTAAACCCGCAACTATTCTTATACAAAACGTTAGCAAACATTAAGGAGCATGAGAACAAAAAGAAAGACACTTATTGTAAGTATTGTATTAATTGTATCGTCAATTATTCTCATAGTATTTTTCTCCTATAACGCTCTTTTTCAAATGGTTTCAATCGAAAGGCCGCAGGAACCATTGAAGCCATTTCCATATTACTCTGAAGAAGTCGCATTCCCAAACACTCAAGCGGACATTACTTTGTACGGAACTTTGACAATGCCATCAAAAAAAGGAAATTATCCGGCCGTTATTTTAATTTCAGGGAGTGGACCCCAAAATAGAGACGAAGAAATGTCTGGACATAAGCCTTTCCTTATTATTGCAAATCATTTAACAACAAATGGAATCGCCGTTTTAAGGTATGATGACAGAGGTTTTGGTGAATCAACAGGGGCCTTCAATGAAGCTACTTTTGCCGATTTCGCTGCCGATGTCACAAGTGCTATTACATACCTAAAAACAAGAAAACAAATAAATAAAAGCAAGATTGGCCTAATTGGTCATAGCGAAGGTGGAATTATTGCGCCAATTGTAGCATCATCCTGTGATGATGTGAGTTTCATTGTTTTGCTTGCTGGCCCTGGAATCGAGGGTAAAAAAGTTATACTTAAGCAATCGGAGCTATATCCAAAGGTATTAGGTGCCTCAAAATCAGATATCCAAAAATCTATCTCAGATTGGGAAAAGATTATTCAAATGGTTACTACCTTAGATAATAGGGATACTTTAAAAGTGGATTTAGCCAAATTTTTGGGAGAAACCTATGATGAAGCCCCATCAATATTGATTCCAAATAATATATCAAAGGAGGTATATGTAGCGATGCGCTCAAATCGGCTTTCATCCCCATCGTTTATAAATTTATTGAATTATGACCCAGCGCCCATACTAGAAAAAGTAACCTGCCCAGTGTTGGCCTTGAACGGAGAAAAGGATATACAAGTAACGGCAAAAGAAAATTTAGCAGGTATTAACATTTCACTAATGAAAGGTGGAAATACCAACGTGACTATAAAAGAGATTCCGAACCTAAACCATTTTTTTCAAGAGTGTGAGACTGGTTCGCCAATAGAATATAAAACAATTGAACAAACATTTTCACCTGTGGCATTAAAAGAAATATCAGATTGGATTTTAGAAAAAGTAAAATGAAAACATTTGCTAATATAAGTACTATGGTAAAAAACAAGTATAAATACATTAACTTTTCAATAAAGTACTTCTATAGGTATCATCAAATATTAATCCTGATTTAGCAATTGCGAAGGCTTGTTTCAACAACTTATTGCATATTGCTATTAAAGTCAATTTTTTTAAGGAATTTAAATATAATTAAAGAGGCGAAGTTTTCTCTTGAGCACAAACAGCAAAACTTTTAAGGCCCTTTGGATGCTCTGTTTGAATCAGGTACATTTGGGAGTGAACAAAACGAAATGTCTGATATAAATATGTTGTGTCCAATTAAAATGGGGTAATTTAAGATTGTCCCATTATTATATTAATTATAGACAATACAATCAAACAACGAAATATGTTAAAATCAGAAAATAAAATTGGATTATGGTCGGCAGTTGGAATAGGAGTAGGAGCAATGATAGGAGCGGGGATATTTGCTCTTATGGGACAGGCAGGAGCAATTGCAGGCAAAGCAGTTTATATATCTTTTATTCTAGGCGGAATTGTTGCCGCAATTAGCGGATATTCGTTAGCTAAGTTAGGAGCCCGTTTTCCTGCAGCAGGAGGTATAGTTGAATATGTTGCTCAGTCATTCGGAGTAAACGTTTTTTCCGGAGGGATAAGCGTCTTATTGTATTTATCATCCATAATAACACTTGCACTATTAGCAAAAGCCTTTGGAAGTTACGCTGCGGTCTTATTTAACATGAAAGGATCGCTGATATACACCAATGTATTTGCTTTATCGATAATGACAATACTTGGAATAATTCAATATTTCGGAGTAAAAAAAGTAGTTAAGTTTCAGAATGTAGCGATCATAATTACCATTATTATATTAGTCGTATTTGCCACAGTAGGTTTAATCTATTTGAAACCTGAATTGATGGCACCGGCATTATATCCTTCATCCAATAAAATATTGTTTAGTATTGCTATAACCTTCTTTTCATACGAAGGATTTAGAATAATTACACATACCGCTGAAGATATTGTCAATCCGGAAAAAAACTTGATGAAAGCAATTTTCATTTCAATTGGTATAGCTATGGTTATTTATACTGCGTTGGCATATGCTGTTTTTGGCAACTTGGAAGTTGACAAGGTAATTGAAGCAAAGAATTATGCTTTAGCCGAAGCCTCAAAACCTATTTTTGGTGCAATTGGTTTTACTATTATTTCAATTGCGGCACTTTTTTCTACATCATCATCTATTAATGCAGTATTGTATGCAACAACTAATATCTCTTATCAAATGGCCAAGGATGGAGAGTTCCCCGCATTTTTTGCCAAACAACTCGGATTAAGCCGAGTGGGATTATTCGTCAGTTTAGTTGCAACTGGTTTACTAATACTATTCCTAGATTTATTACAAATAGCTGCTGTAGGTTCCATTACCGTATTGTTTATTCACGCTGTAACTCATATAGGCCATCTTAAGATTATAAATCAGACTAAAGCTTCAAAACTTTTAGTTGTTACCGCCTTGCTAACAACATTAACTGTAATCGTATTGTTTTTGATATATTCTATTAAAGACTCGTATACTATCCTTTTTTTATTTGTTGGAATACTTGCTTTATCGTTCTTGTTAGAATTAACTTCAAGATTAATTATCAATAGAAAAGTTACTAAAAGTAGTCCATAGTAGAATATTCAAATAAAAATACATGTCCTTGACAGTCAATCGTTACTTAATAAAAAACTAGTCACAATAAAGAACTGTGGTAAAAAAACAAGTAGAATTCACTTAATTTTTCACCAAAACACTTCGATAATTTTCATCATAAATTAACCCTGATTTTGCAACCACAAAGGCTTGTTTAAATTCAACTGTAAATGGAAGCTATCTATTGATGAATATCACTTTGATTCAATAGATTTTATAAATATTTTAATCATAAATAATTAATTACAAATGATAAAAAAACAACTATTTTTTCTAATTGCAATTGTATTTAGTATGAATGCCTTAGGGCAATCAAAGCCACTTACAGTCAAAGAAAAGGCGAAATTGTATCCAACCAAAGAAATTGTATCCCATTACCATAACGATTGGACACAAAGCCATTACAAGAAACGAATAGAGGATTTCGAGAACAAACCTCTGGAATCTGATGAAATTGTTTTTATTGGAAATAGTATTACAGAAAAAGGCAGAGATTGGACTGAAAAATTTAATATAGCTCATATTCGAAACCGCGGAATTGCCGGTGATGTTACAGATGGTGTCTTAAAACGCCTCAATGAAATTGTATATTTCAAACCCAAAGCGGTATTTATCCTGATAGGTATAAATGATTTATTCAACCTTCATCATGAAGAAGCCGGAGGAAATTTTAAATATGATAAAATTGTTCCTTCAACAGATTATGTTGGAAAAAACATATTAAAAATCACAAAAATAATTCACCGTAAATCTCCAGAGACAAAAATTTATATCCAAACAGTTTTACCTACCCGCAGGGAATATTTGAAGGAGGATGTATTATCTGTAAATAAAATAATTAAAAAAAATGAAGCCAAAGGTTATTACAAGGTTGTTGACTTGTACAGTCAATTTGTCGATGAAAATGGTGAATTAATAAAAGCCCTGACCGTTGATGGTGTTCATCTGAGCGATAAAGGTTACGAAAAATGGGTTAAGATTGAAAAACCTCTGATTGAAGGATTATAGACTACGAAATTAAAGAGTTGATCAATTTGAGTTAATTTACTTCAGCGCGAAAACATTCTCAAAACATCAATATTTCCGTTATTTTTAAAGCATTTTAAAATGAAAAAACTCCTGTTTATTTACAACGCCAATTCCGGGAAAACAAACGGTTTTTTGGATGCTTTACATAAAGTAGTGAGCCCAAAAACCTATAATTGTAATCTTTGCGGTATCACTTACGGAATTTTCAAGGAGGATAAAACCTGGAAAAATTTCAGGGAAGCAAGTGACCTTCAGATGGAATTCCTGCATTTGGATGAATTCAAGAAACGCTACGCTTCAAAATTCGGATATAAATTCACATTCCCAATTGTGCTTTCAGCCAATCAAAATGAATTGGAAATATTTATATCTACAGAAGAATTAAACTCCCTGAAAAATGCGGAAGAATTAATTCAGGTGATTACCAATCGACAGAAAGCGAATTAAAAACATTGGGGATTTTAGAATTGGTTATGTTTTGGAACAATGGGGATTTAATAGTTCCTTTATGATCTTTGCGGTTACAACTTTTCCAAAGTTTAAAACTTTGGAAAAGTTAACTTCAAAAAATCAACCAGGGAAGCTTTTTTCAAGACCATCCAGGGTAGTTCCTTTTTTAAACTTCCAATAAATAATTGAACTGCACAAATTGTCTATAGAAGACTCTGTTTGCTTAACTACATTGGTGATGGTGGAGATGGGCACTCCTTCCTTATTCCTGCTTTTAATATTTTTGTACAAATAAATAATAGTTTCATTATAAAACATTTCGTTTTGTTGAAGCCAATCCGGTATTATCTCAGGTTGATTTTCTTCTTCCAGATAAGAATTGATCTCCTCCAGTCTAAGCCTTACAAATTCCTGTAAACGTTTCAAAATTTCTATTCCCAGGGGATCCTCATTCTCCATGATAAACTGGATATTGTGCATCACATCTTTCATATCTTTCGCACCATAAACAATAGACCTCAGCCCCATCATGCTCGCCGTTAATTGTTCCGCTTCAGTTATGTTGAGATTTTGTTCCTGTAACTGTGCATAAAAGGATGTGAGCTCATCTTCCAGCCTTTTAATTTTGTCATATCTTTTATTCAAACCTGAGGTCCTTTTAAAGATCATTTTCCATCCCGAAATTTTATAATTATCATTAGAACCTATTCTTAAACAATCCAGGATAAATTCGCGGGTGTATAAATAAACCTGTTTCAGTTCCTTGTCCAGCGCTTGCAGAGCAACATCGGGAACATCGGGAGAGATATTTTTAATATAGAGCGTCTCCCCTGCCGGCTCGGCTCGTAAGAATCGATGCCTCAAAAACCTTTCAAATGGACCTAAAAACGGATATATCAACACTATTCCTGTCAAATTTAAAAGTGTGTTTAATAACACCAATTCCATCAAAGGATCTTCTACCCTGAAAATATAATATACCCCATAAACAAATTCGTGGACAAAGAAAAAGACGAGAAATCCGGCGAATAAATTGAAAATAACATTTGCCAGGGAAAGTCTTTTTTTATCGGCTGTACCCCCAAGTGAACCAATAACCATGGTGACCGTAGTACCAATATTTGCTCCAATGACCATGGCGACTGATTGGTATATATCCACCAATCCGGCATTTAGCGCGCTAAGAATAATAACGATCATGGCCGAGCTGGACTGAATTAAACCGGTTATAACCAAACCCAACAATAGAAATGCCATCAGGCCATAAGTCGCAAAATAAGTCAGGTCTATCTCTCCTGCAATATTTTCAACTGAGACTTTCATAAAGTCCAGGCCCAAAAAAAGCAAACCAAACCCAACCAGAAAGGCTCCGAGATTTTTTAAAAAAGGCCGTGATTTCAGAAAGAGATAGGATACAATTCCTATGGCTAAAAAGGGATATGAAAAATCGGCAATATCCATTTTAAAGCCTAAAGTTGCAACTATCCAGGCAGTAAATGTAGTACCTAAATTGGCACCTAAAACAACTCCCAGTGAATTTCTCAAGGTTATCATACCGCCTCCCAAAAATGCCAACACCAATAGCGTTACCATTGAGCTGCTTTGTAAGATACCCGTAACTATGGTGCCGGTTATAATACCTTGCCAACTTTTATTGGTAAATCTTTGAATCAGGTTCTTAAAGGATTTCCCGGCAAGTCCTTTCACTCCGTCTTCCAAATGATACATTCCAAAGAGAAAGATCCCCAAACCTGCTAAAAACATCCAGTAATCAAAAACGACTTCTTTCATAATCAGACGTTCAACTTCCTAACAAATATAATTATTGACCGGGAATGGATGAGTGTTTTGTTAAAAAAACATGTTTAAAATTTGTTTGAATAAATTATTAACAGTTTTCATTGTTTTGATTAATTGTTTTCAGAAATAAGTGCATAAGGGATACATCAATGGCAATAGGAATTTGATTTTACTGATTTTATTTGTGAATTGGTGGCAATTTTTGGCGATTTTACTTTTTAAAAGACACTATCTTTAAACTATAAGACTTCAAAGCTTTGCGATCTTTGCGCTTACAACTTTTCCAAAGTTTGAAACTTTGGAAAAGTTAACTTCAAAAAAGAAAAAAAATGATGACTAAAGTGCAATCAAAACAATCGGTTAATTATTAAATTGAAAAAGAAATAAGAACGGACCTGCCTGACAGAAGTACCTAAGAGGCTGCAAAGCTTAGCGATCTTTGCGGTTAAAGAAAGATAGTTCCTACAATTTTCTGAAACAGAACCTTGGAATTTAATCGATAAAAAAGTTCAAAAAAACCATTATTTCACTTATGAGAGAACAGAGCGAAAAAGAAGAATTTTACAATTGGATCACTCACGGAATTGGTTTTGCCCTGAGCCTATTGGGATTTGTATTGCTGATTATTTTTGAACAACAAAAATCAACCTGGAGTTTGCTGGGGATCAGTTTATATGGAACCTCTTTGATCTTGTTGTATTTCGCTTCTACCATTTATCATTACGAACGAAAAGAAAAACAAAAAAACCGATATAGGATTCTCGATCACATCAGTATTTATGTGCTTATTGCCGGAACTTACAGCCCATTGGTTTTAATTACATTAGAAGATAGTATGGGCTGGATTCTTTTTTGGATAGTATGGGGAATGGCGATCATCGGGGCCATTTTAAAGATCTTCTTTACCGGCAAATTTGAAGTGCTATCGGTTATTTTATATCTAATAATGGGCTGGCTTATCGTTTTGGATATTAACACCCTATACGAAATAATTGATTTTACAGGTTTACTTCTTCTATTCCTGGGTGGACTTAGTTACACTATTGGGATATTTTTTTATTTGAGGCATAAAGTTCCATTCAACCATCTTGTCTGGCATTTATTTGTGTTGGCCGGAAGCATATTTCATTATTTGTTCATCTTTTTTAGAGTGATTTAAAACGCTGTTATTTTAGAAGAACCCTAAAATAATTACTTAACAGAAAAATAGAAAAAGTCCACAAAAATGTAGTGACAAGAAAATTGCATGCCCCTGATTACTTCAGGAGCAAAGATCAAGACAGAGAAATCGGAAACCAGGTTTAGTGATCGGGAAAAAATTCCAATTAAAAAGCTCCCTTAATCTGCGATTAAGAGAGCTTTTTAAAAACAACCTTTAAAACTAAAAAAAAATTAAATCGTCATAGAAAAAATGCGGGTTTTTGGCTTATTGTGTATTAATTTCAAATCAAAAGCCATACAAACATTGCGCACGAACGGACGTGCTTCCTCGGGAAGCCTCAATCCTGTTTCGCTGATCTCTACAAGTCCATCTTCCACCATTTCATCTAATCGGCTAAGGCATTCTTCCAATTCAGGGAATTTCGTATCGTCGCTTTCCCAGGAAGTTTCAAAATTGCACATGATGTTTAAAATATGTTTTCGGATAATTAAATCCTCCGGAGTTAGCAAGTGACCTCTCATAACAGGAATAAGGCCTTTGTTTACCAATTCGGTATACTCTTCAATGGTTTTTACATTTTGAGCAAAACTATGCCATGAATCGCTTATGGAGCTCATTCCCAACCCAACCATGAGTTGAGTTTTACTTGCAGAATAACCCATGAAATTCCTGTGAAGGGTTTTATTTTTCATCGCTTTATACAAGGAATCGGTTTTTAGGGCAAAATGATCCATCCCTATTTCAATATAACCCAGTTCCCCGAGAAGTTTTTTTCCGGCTTCGTACAGTTCCCGTTTTTCTTCGGCAGATGGAAGATCGTTATCATCGTAACCTCTTTGCCCTACACCCTTAATCCATGGCACATGCGCGTAGCTGTAAAAAGCGATCCTGTCCGGTTTTAGCTCTTTGGTTTTGGTAATGGTATCTATTACGGCCTCTTTGGTTTGATGTGGCAAACCAAAGACCAGATCGTGACTTACAGATGTATAGCCTATTTCACGACAATTATTGGTAACATCCTCCACCATCTTATAAGGTTGCAGGCGGTTGATGGCTTTTTGAACCTTCAAATCGTAATCCTGTACTCCGAAACTGGCTCGTTTAAATCCAAGATCGAACAAGGTTTTTAGATGCTCTTTAGTGGTGTTGTTGGGATGACCTTCAAAGCTGAATTCGTATCCAGGGAATTTATCGGCTTTCTCAAAAATTCCGTCAATCAATTTTTTTAAATTCTCAGGGCTGAAAAATGTTGGGGTTCCGCCTCCCAAATGAATTTCACGGACAAGGGGTTTTTCGCTTAAAACATCACAATACAAGGCCCATTCTTTTAATACAGTCTCAATATAAGGTTCCTCAACACTATGTCTTGTTGTAATCTTCTTATGGCAACCGCAAAAAGTACAAAGACTCTCACAAAACGGAAGGTGAATGTAAATGCTTATCCCTTCAGATTGATTGCTCTCATCAAATGATTTTTGGGCTGTTTTGATCCAGTTCTCATAGGAAATTCCAGCTTCATCCCAAAAAGGAACTGTGGGATAGCTGGTGTATCTTGGTCCCGGAATATTATATTTTTGGATTAAGGTGTTGGTAATTTCCATTTTATTATAATTTTTGTCTGCTTTAAAACGCCCATTATCCTGTTTCTCAGGTTATAAAACTTTTTTAACTTGATTTAATTCCCGGGCAAATAACATATGCAAAATTAAGGAATTTGGAGCTTATAACTATGATACCAGTCATATTTATAAAGAAAATTTAATTTTCATCCGTCATATTCATCGTTTGGATTATAATTAAAACAACTCAAAATCCTATTTAGGAAAATTCCTTCAAAATCAATATATTTTACATAAAGCGTTAATTTTTAATAATTTAATATTAAATTTAAACTGATTTTTTTGATAACTCCCCATTTACAAATTTCCCCCCACTTAAAACATTTTAATATTAATCAACTAAATATATTAATTATGAGAAATTTATTTTACCTGATGTTGCTGCTTCCTTTTTTTGCAATTTCCCAAACCAGCCAGGAATATCCGGTTATGGACAATTATTTAATTACAGCCAACCCGACGAAAATCAAGGAATTAGATGCTGGATTGGCAGCGCATAACAAAAAATTCCATGGGGAAGGAGATTATGAGGCGAGGGTGTACGAAATTATGAATGGGCCGAAAGTGGGCAGTTATATGTGGGTGAGCGGCCCGAAACCCTGGAGTTCTATGGACAAAACACGTCCGGATAGTGAAGCGCATTCAAACGATTGGAGCACAAATGTCTCTCCTTACCTTTTACCTGAAACAGATCAGACTTATTGGAAATTTGAACCAACTTACTCCAATATTTCAAAAGATTTCACCCTGAATAAATTGTTGGTTGATATGTATGATATAAAAAGAAATCAGGGTGAAAAAGCGATGAAATTAGTTGAAAAAGTAAAGCAAGTGAACGACCTAAAATATCCCGATCTCACCTATGGAATATATAAAAATGAATTACCTGCCACAAATGACGGAAGGGATTTAGCTGTGGTATATTTCTTTGATAAATGGAGCTGGATGGGCGAAGATCCAAAGTTTCCCGCCAGCTATAATGAAGTTCACGGTGAGGGCAGTTTCACCGAATTTTTAAAAGAATGGGAAGATATTACCATTGGCAAGAGAACTGAAATCTGGATGTTCCGGAAAGATCTAAGCGGAGTTAGCGGGGAAGTTAAGGCTGCAGAACGGCAGTAATAAAATGTGAAATGATTATTATTTATAAACCTAAAAAATCAATAAAATGAAAAAAATAATCTTATTGGGATTAACCCTAATCCTTTTTACGGGATGTCAAAAAAAGGAACCTTTACGCTATACATCCACTTCCCCGGAAATTGACGTGGCCAAGGCCTTGATAAAGGATTATCAGGATGGAAATTGGGAAAGTTGGATTACTCATTATTCAGATACCGCAGAGGCTTTTCACAACACTATTGTTCCCGCGGCACCAAAAGAACTTCAGAAAGGATTAAAAGGCACTGTTGAGCGTCTATCCGATTATGGCTTTTCAGACAAGGATATTTATTATGAGATGATCATAGATGACAAAAATGAGAAATGGGTTTATTTTTGGGGGACCTGGGAAGCAACTGTTGCAGAAAGCAATAAGAAATTAGTTGTACCCGTTCATCTTGCGCTTCAATTTGTCGATAACAAAATTGTCAGGGAATATGGCTATTATGATTATTCCCAAATTATGACCGCCTTTGATGAACTTGACGATGCCAAAATGGAAGCCTCTGCGGATCCGTCCATGGAAACTGGTGACTGAGCCATATTTTTGAAATACCAAATATTTAGTTCATTCCATAAAACAATTATTTTTAAACTAAATTTAGCCGATTATGGAATTCACCTTAAAAACAAGAATTGAAGCTCCCGCCGAAGAAATTTATAAAGCCTGGTTAAGCAGTGACGGTCATACGAAAATGGCTGGAGGAGCCGCAACTTCAACAAATAAGGTAGGGAGTAGTTTTACTGCCTGGGATAATTATATTCATGGGGGAAATAAAATTCTGGAACCTTATAGCCGTATTGTACAATCCTGGAGGACCTCACAATTTGAGGAAGGGGAAGAAGATTCTCAGATTGAAATTTTACTGAAAGAAGAAAAAGGAGCAACAGAATTAACCCTGATCCACACAAATGTTCCGGAAAGTGGAGAGCATTATATAAAGGGCTGGGATGAGCATTATTTTCAACCGATGAAGACCTATTTCTCTAAAAACCGAAAAAGAATTAATTTTTCAGAAATGTAAAATAAATACCAATCTACATGAAAAGCGAACTTCTTGAAATTAAAACAGCAATTCAAATCCTTAAACCCGTGAGTGAAGTATTTGAAGCCATTGTTGACCCAAAAAAAATGTCGAATTATTTCATTTCAAAAAGTACTGGAAAAATGGAAGAAGGTCGTCCACTAAAATGGCAATTTCCTGAATTTGAAATGGAATTTCCTATCAGGGTTGGAAAAATAGAAAGAGACAAATACATATCATATTATTGGGATATAGATGGAATTGAACTTCTGGTAGAAATAATGCTAACCTCAATCGACAACAAAGCGACGATTGTGACTATTACTGAAAAAAGCAGAAAAAACGATGAAGCAGGCATCAGGTGGTTAAAAGGAAATACGGAAGGATGGGCCAACTTTCTCGCCTGCCTTAAAGCCTACCTTGAATATGGGATCAATTTAAGAAAAGCTGCATTTGATTTCAAAAAATTCGAATAACGCAGGTTAAGTTTTGAAAAAATCACCCTTATTAAAATCCGTGCAAAATAAAACATGAAATAAGGCCTTGCAAATTGCAAGGCCTTATTGTTTCTATAATATCTAAAGGATTTAGGAAACAGGAATTTGGCTAAATAGCCTTTCCCACTTATTATTCCCCCTATATTTTAACTTTATTCTTTTTATCCTTAACCCCGTTATTTTTAATCCCGGCTGCAACGATTATTATAAGTATTGAAATTATGCATATCCAGGCCCATAATGGAAATACAGGGGTATCTCCGCTTGCATAACTGTGCATTCCTTTAGAAAGATAATAATTTACTCCAAAGAATGTCATCAGCACACTTGAAAAACCGAGTACGGCTCCAGTATTAAAAATGAACATGCTTTTCATTTTTGGCACTAATCTAAAGTGCAATACAATTGAATATACAATTACGATCACAAGTGCCCAGGTTTCCTTGGCATCCCATCCCCAGTATCTTCCCCAGGATTCATTTGCCCAAATTCCACCAAGAAAAGTTCCAACAGTTGCCAAAAACAAACCAATAGTTAATACCATTTCATTAATAAAAGTAAGCTCAGATATAATCGAGTTTAACCTCTTTTTGTTTTTAGAATTTTTAAAAATATAAATAACCATATTCATTAACCCAAGAACAAAACCTAAACCTAAGAAACCATAACTTATGGTAAGTGTAGCTACGTGAATAATTAACCAATAAGATTTTAAAACCGGCTGTAAATTTGTTAATTGAGGATCATAACTGCTGTGGCTAGCAGTCATTAAGGTAAAAAATGCAAGCAAAGCAGTTGCCGCCAATGTAATTTTTGAATAGCGCACAAAACTAAATCCCGCCAGGATACTTCCCCAGGAAACCAAAATCAAAGCCTCATAACCATTGCTCCACGGCGCGTGTCCGGATAAGTACCATCTCAATCCCATTCCATAGGTATGGTAAATAAATGCGATACCCAAGATCGCGATCAAACCGTTTAATGTATAATAAACGAACTTACTTCTTTTTCTCAATAAATTATCCACGAAAGCAAATCCCAACAATAAAATACTGAGCAGGCCATAAATATTTTTGAGATTGATAAATATTTTAGACTCATTATATTCAACCTCCTTGTCAATTTTTGCTTTTGAAGGCAATATTCCGGCTGCATCACTTTGCCTTTGTATGCTTTCAATATATCCCAATATTTTATTTGCATTTGAATAACTTCCCGTGGCTGCGGCTTTCCTTACTTCCAACAAGTATAACCTCATCAAGTTTCTGTAATTAAAAATCTGCAGTTGTAAATCGTCATTCAAGATCTTAATTGTTCCTGTTAAAGGAATCGAAGCCATAGGATCGTTGGAATTGATCCATTTATTATTTTTTGAATTTTGAACCGGAAAAATAGTAAGTGAATTCCCTTGAAATGCCTGCATGAAAATTTCTAATCGCTCATTGATCTTTATAATTTCCTTGTCAAATTTATTTTGCGCGGCAGGTTTTTTTATAAACGCTGCTTCTGAAGCTTCACTGAGCTTATACGAACCATCCTGATTGAAAAAGTCGTTAAAAGCAGCACGTTTTCCTTCTTGCCCTATAGCCGTCATCACCGAATTTTCGCGAACGTATATAATTTTTTGTTGTTTCCAAAAATCAGGGTTTAATGTTAAATCCAGAAAAACCTGCATTGCATCCATTTTTCCTTTTCCGGGAATATCGAATTTATCCTTTTTTGAAATTTTATGCATTACATCGAACGCCAATGTATTTACCGGAGCGAATCTGCCATCATAAGTTTGAGTGATCAGGTGACCAAATTTTTTAGCATGTTCCACAGTAACTTTAGTTGTGCCGGTATTTTGCATTGGTAACTGACCTACCCCATTTTGTGAAAATGAAGTTGAAATACTAAAAATTCCGAAGGCGATGATCGTGATTAAATTCTTTCTTTTATCACGAATCTTTGTAATCTTTTTCGTTAAATCCCTATATCTTGTGTTTTTACTGAACAAGGTTAGCGTAAATCCAATTATCAATAAAAAATATCCCAAATAGGTGATCCAGGTTCCATAAAAGTCGTGATTTACAGATAAGATCGTTCCTTTTTCATCTCTGTCGTATGATGATTGGAAGAATCTATAGCCTCCATAATCTAAAATATTGTTCATAAATATCCTCTGATTTTTCACTACCCCATTTTGTTTGTCTGTTAAAGTTACCTCACTTGCATAGGATGAAGGGCTCTCAGAACCGGCATACCGTTCTAAAATAAATTCATTCAATTTAATTTCAAATGGAAGGGTGATTTTTTTAGTTCCATATGCCAATTTAATATTTGCATCGTCAACTTTAAAGCTTTGATATCTGTCGGTAAAACGATCACCACCCAATATCGTTGCCTCTTTGGTTTTTCCTTTGTAATTTATATCCACAATCAATGCATCTAAACCACTATCTCCGCCTTCTTCAGCAACATATTTTGAACTTGCATTTTTTAATTGGCTGCTTAAGACAAATGCGATCCCGGAATTTTCAGGCTCATATAAATACCCTGTCTGCAATTCTGCTGTAGAATCTTTTTCAATTTTACCAACAGTCATTTTCGGTATTTTGGAAGTTTTAATTGCCACGTGAGAGCTTAAATAGAGTTTCCCATCTTCATTGCCCGTTATTTTTAAGACATCAGAACTTTCACTGTTGTTGTATGCGATAAGAAACCCGTGAGAATCTTTTATTTCACCATCTTTTAACTTTAAAACATCCTCATGCCCATCAACCTGAATCTTTAGTTCAATAAGGCCAAAACCGCCCTCAGTTCCTTCTTCAAAAGTCTCCACAACATTTTTTAAATGATCTTTATATTTGATGTTGACATCCCCATTTTCTTTTGTAGCCAGATCAAAATCGAAAGAGTTATCGGTAATTGCTCCAAAAAGGACGGGTTTTGCAGTATAATAATCCTGATTATTTACGGTTGCATTTATACTTAAATAGGGCTGAGAACTAGTGATATAATTTACGGTTTCTCCCTGACGGATATGCATACTTCCTTCAAAACCAAAATATCTGGTCACACCTGAACCAATTATTATTACAATAAACGCGCTGTGAAAAAGTAACCCTGGAAGTCTTTCTATCCGAAATAAATTATATCTTTTAATACTTCCAATAAAATTTATGACCAATAAGGCTAAAACGAACTCAAACCATTTGGCGTTGTAAACAACTAATTTGGCAGTAGTGATGTCATAGATTTCTTCAATAAATGTACCGGCTGCAATAGCTATTGTAAAAATGAGCAACAATACCAGAGTTGCCTTTGAAGAAATTATTAAATTAATTATTTTTTTCATGTGAGAAAATTTTGTGCGTTTAGACTGAATACTGAGGCCAAAATTAAATATTATATCTATGAATTTTGTTGACGACGGTCATAAATACCCACCTTAATTTCTATAAAAACATCAGGAATTGCTGCATTTGCTTTTATTTCTATAAAATGTATTAACTCTGAAATTTCCCGGGAAATAATTGTTCAGATAAAAAAAAACTTCCAAAATTGTAATTCTTTGAGATCCATAAATTTAGCACGGAACAAAATCGAAAAGCAGAAACTTTTTTTCATCTAAAAATCCTATCTTTAAGTAAGGATTTCTGTTTTTGACATCAATTTTTCTATGAATGCCCCATATTATAGAAGTAGTTGAGTGGTTAAAAGATAAATCTGGAATCCTTAATAAATTAATTAAGCATTTTTTGAATTAGAAAAATCTCACTTCAGTTTAAAAAAAATGGGGGCAAATTCAACTCATAAAAACAACTCCTTAAATTACGGAAAAGTTATTTCTGTAAGGGGAAGCGTTGTGGACGTATGGTTTGAAAATAATTTGCCGTCCATTTTCACCTTGCTTCATACAGGAGAAAAAAAAGAAATTGCAATTGAAGTATTGACCCAGATTGACGCCAACCGTATTCGGGGAATTGCGTTAACTGCCACCCAGGGATTAGCTCGTGGAATGCGTGTTGAAACGGATGGAGAACAGCTTAAAGTTCCCGTTGGAAAAAAAATCCTGGGCAGGATGTTCGATGTTTTTGGAAATACCATAGACCACCGGGAAAAATTATCGGAAATGGTATGGCGAAATATACACCAGGGACAACCCCCATTAACAAAACGCTCCACAAAATCTGAAATTTTCCTAACTGGAATTAAGGCAATCGATATCCTCATTCCATTGGAACGAGGCGGAAAGGCCGGTTTGTTTGGAGGAGCTGGGGTAGGAAAAACCGTTTTGCTTACAGAGATGATCCATAATATGGTTGGCCATGGCAAAGGAGTCAGCATATTTTGTGGTATTGGGGAACGTTGCCGGGAAGGACATGAGCTTTATCATGAAATGAAAGAAGCCGGTGTACTGGATGATATGGTGATGATGTTTGGACAGATGAACGAACCGCCGGGAGCCCGATTTCGTGTTGGCCATGCGGCTTTAACAATGGCTGAGTATTTTCGGGATGATGAGTTCCGGGATGTGTTGTTGCTCATTGATAATATCTTCAGGTTCATTCAGGCGGGAATGGAAGTTTCGGGCTTGATGGGCCAAATGCCTTCCCGGTTGGGCTATCAACCCACAATGGGAACAGAACTCTCAAAACTGGAAGAGCGGATCGCCAATACCGATGCGGGAGCCATCACATCTATCCAGGCCGTTTACGTTCCTGCCGATGATCTAACCGATCCGGCGGCAGTACACACATTTTCACACCTTTCGGCATCCATTGTTCTTTCCAGGAAAAAAGCCAGCGAAGGACTGTACCCAGCTATAGATTTGTTGCAATCCAATTCAAAAATGGCTACTCCCGGAATTATAGGTCAAAGACATTATAATCTTGCACAGGAAATTAAGCAAACCCTCGCACAGTATGAAGATCTCAAGGACATTATTGCAATGCTGGGCCTGGAACAATTATCTACCAACGACAGAAATCTGGTGAATAGGGCAAGACGTTTAGAACGATTTCTCACCCAGCCTTTTTTCACTACCGAACAATTTAGCGGGATTAGTGGAAAATATGTCAGTTTAAAAGAAGCCCTTAATGGTTGTGAGCGCATTCTTCAAGATGAGTTTAAAGATCTGCCGGAAAGTGCGTTTTACATGATCGGGAACATAGAGGAAGCTCAGGAAAAAGAAAATAAAAACAAGGAAAAGGAGAGAAATTCCAATTCTGAAACGGAAAAAAATACGGTGAATTCAAAATAAAAAATGATAGAAATGGAAAATGAATTAATGACAATTAAGATCCTTCTTCCATTCAGGATTTTCGCTAAAGTAATAAATGTGAAACGGATAGTTGCCGAAACAGGGGAAGGATCATTTGGTATTTTACCACAAAGGCTGGACTGTGTCGCTGCATTGGTGCCGGGAATTTTTACTTATGAAACAGAAACAGAAGGAGTTCAATATTTAGCCATTGACGAAGGAATCCTGGTAAAAGCAGGGCCGGAAGTGTTGGTTTCTGTTCGCAATGCCATTGGAGGAGCCGATCTCGGAAAGCTTCGGGAATCGGTAGAATTGGATTTTGTGGAACTCGATGAAAATGAAAGAAAGGTCCGGTCTGTCATGGCGAAGCTGGAAAGCGGATTTATTTACAACCTGGAAAAATTCAGTAAAGAATAAAATAATGGAACCTGGTGCAAATAAGAAAAAAGACGGGAATGTATTTAGCCAACAGGTGGGCGAAAAAGAAAGACGCAAACTTAAAGCATTGCACGAAAAAAAAAAGAGTGTTTGGTTTGGCTTGGGAATGTTTGGAATGGTGGGCTGGTCTGTGGTCGTCCCGATGTTGCTGGGAGCGATATTGGGAATTTGGTT
>Ga0314774_1001108_pt1 | contig 18361 bp, 15 predicted proteins | sample MetaGCBIA2018_FD_204515 | JGI IMG/M metagenome (GOLD analysis project Ga0314774, IMG submission 204515) | Cryopeg brine microbial communities from Beaufort Sea near Barrow, Alaska, United States - CBIA 2018 | ecosystem: Environmental > Aquatic > Marine > Coastal | place: USA: Alaska | collected...
AGTTCAGCGGCTAACCGCCGAGCTGGGCGGCGGCTATAACAACATTCGTGCGCTAGAGCAGGCACTGGAATCGGCCAGTGCTTCTGAAGAAGCCGCCAACGAAGGCTTTCTGGCCGGCGTACGCAACTTGGTCGGTCTGCTTGACGTACGCAAGCGCCGCTCCGCCATTGAACAAGAGTTGATTAACGCCATATACGACAACCTCAGTAACCGCTTGCAGCTGCTTTCACTGGCCGACGAGCTGAATCCGCAACGCTTGCAGCCCTGGCGGTTATAAGCTCTGGCGCATGATTTATGCAAGTGGGAATGACAAAAGTGCGGCGCAAGGAAACCTATGGACAGCGTTAAAGCGCTCTGGAACTACCGGGGCTTCATTCTCGGCAGTGTCAGGCGGGAATTTCAATCCAAGTATCTGAACTCCCTGCTTGGAATAGCCTGGACAGTCATACAGCCATTATCGATGATTGTTGTATACACCATCATTTTTTCTCAGATTATGCGGGCAAAACTGCCGGGGGTGGACGGTAGCTTCGGTTACAGCATCTATCTCTGCGCCGGAATATTGGCATGGGGCCTATTCTCCGAAATAGCAGTGCGTGGGCAAAACACGTTTCTTGAAAACGCAAACCTGCTGAAAAAACTGAATTTCCCCAGGCTTTGCCTGCCCGTGTCGGTAATCATTACGGCTTTGCTCAACTTTGCCATTATATTCGGGCTGTTCACACTGTTCCTGCTGATTACCGGCAATTTTCCGGGCTGGATATTCTTAACCATAATACCGGTTTTGATCGTTCAGGTGGTTTTTGCCATCGGCTTGGGCATCACGCTGGGCGTGTTGAACATCTTCTTCCGGGATGTTGGGCAAGCCTTCGGGATTCTCATGCAATTCCTGTTCTGGATGACCCCCATCGTTTATCCGCTGTCTATTCTGCCGCCCCGCGTACAGGAACTGTTGGCGCTCAACCCGATGACCGGGCTGATGGGCGCTCACCAAACCATACTTGCCCGCGGCCAGATGCCCGATTGGTCTGCGTTGCTGCCGGCGCTGCTGCTGGGTCTGTTTTTCTGCTACACGGGCATGCGACTTTTCCGCAAGCACTCCGGTGAAATTGTGGACGAACTCTAATGGGAACTATCACGGTCAAAAATCTGGGCAAAGCCTACAAGCGCTATCCCAGCCGCTGGGCGCGCCTCGCAGAATGGGTATTGCCGGGGCAAAAGGTTCGCCATCAACTCTCTTGGGTGTTGCAAAACATCAGCTTCACCGTTAAGCCGGGCGAGGCGGTAGGTATAGTGGGTATGAATGGCGCTGGTAAAAGCACCCTGCTAAAAATCCTGACCGGCACCACCATGCCCAGCATAGGGGCATTCTCTACCGAAGGCCGGGTAGCAGCCTTGCTGGAACTGGGAATGGGTTTTCATCCAGACTTCAGCGGCCGACAAAATGCTTATATGTCGGCACAGTTATTGGGGCATTCGGCAGAAGAAATCGAGCAACTTATGCCTCATATTGAAGCCTTTGCCGAAATTGGTGATTACATCGACCAACCCGTGCGCATGTACTCAAGCGGCATGCAGGTGCGCCTGGCCTTTGCTGTGGCCACCGCCAAGCGCCCAGACATATTGATCATCGACGAAGCCCTTTCGGTAGGTGACACCTACTTTCAGCATAAAAGCTTCGAGCGAATCCGTGAATTCCGCAAACAGGGCACCACACTCCTGCTTGTGTCCCACGACAAATCATCCATCCAGTCAATCTGCGATCGCGCCATCCTGCTCAGTGCGGGCACCGTCGCACTGGAAGGCGCCCCTGAAGCCGTTATGGATTACTACAACGCCATACTTGCAGACCGTGAAAACTATAAGGTTCAGCAAACAATGCTAGCCGACGGCAGGATGCAAACCGTCTCCGGAAGCGGCGAAGCAACCGTTTCCGCCGTTGAGCTGCTAGACGAAAACGAAAGCCGGGTCGAAATTGTGGATGTGGGCCAGCCGGTAACGCTGCAAATCACCGTCACCGCCCATCAGCCACTGCCCAAACTGGTGCTCGGGTTCAGCATCAAGGACCGCCTGGGCCAGGTCATCTACGGCACCAATACCCACCACACCCGGCAAGTGCTTGAGGATGTCGCCAAAGGAAGCCGCCATATTTTCAGAATTCACTTTGCGGCAAGCCTTGGGCAAGGTACTTACTCTGTACAGACCGCGCTGGTTAGCTCTGAAACCCATCTTCAAGACAATTACGAGTGGCGTGATCTTACACTGCTGTTTGAAGTGGTGAATCGCTCAAAAGAAACGTTTGCAGGAAGCGCCTGGCTGGCGCCCACAATAGAGGTTGTCACCTGATGTCCATCATTTCGTACGCCCAGAACTACGAAGATGTCATGCTGTGGCGCGCTTTGAAAGCCATCCCTGCCGGTTTCTACATCGACATAGGCGCCAATGACCCAGACGTAGAGTCGGTTACCAGATTGTTCTATGACGCAGGCTGGCGGGGCGTCAACGTAGAACCGGTTCAGGCCCACTACCAGGATCTGCAGCGCAAAAGACCTTCAGACATCAACGTAAGAGCGGCCATTGGCGAAGCCAGCGGCACCATAGAGCTTTGGGAGCCGGCAGTCCGTGGCTGGGCTACGGCATCGGTTGACGTGATATTGCAGCACCAGAAAGACGGTTACGCCGGGAGCATGCAAACCGTTCCCCTGATGACGCTGGCCGAACTGTGTGAACAGCATGTGACCGGTGACATTCATTTCCTGAAAATAGACGTTGAGGGCTTTGAGAAAGCGGCACTTCAAGGCATGGATTTCACCCGTTTCAGGCCCTGGGTGCTGGTGATTGAAGCCACCGAGCCCAACTCCCAGGTTGAGAGCTTTACCGACTGGGAGCACCTGGTCACACAGCGCGGTTACCAGCTGGCGTATAAAGACGGCCTGAACCGCTTCTACCTGGCCGATGAGCATTCTGCGCTGGCGGCGGCTCTGCGTTACCCGCCCAACGTGTTTGATGATTTCGAAAGGGTAGAGTTGGTGTGCGTCCGCGAAGCCTTGGCAAAGGCCGAGGCCCAGGTTGTTGAAACCAGGCGCGACGCTGAAGCCAGAATAACGGCAATCAAAAACACCCTACAAACCGAGCTGTACAGCGAAACCACATTGCGCCGGGCCATGCAGAACAGTACGTCCTGGAAGCTCACGGCGCCCCTGCGCCGGGGCGTGTCGGCCATTCGTAATCTGCGATCCGAGCGTGTTCCCCGTTATGTAAAACGCGGACTGCAGGTGGCTATACGCTCCCTCAACCGTCATCCAGGGCTAAAAAAAGCCGTATTGGGACTGCTTAACCGCGTGCCCGCCATTCGCGAACGGCTTCTGGCCCTGAACAATGGGGCGCCGGGCAGTGATTGGCATCATTCGCCTTACCTACCGGCGGAGTCAGCCCCCCATTCATGGGTGCTGCCAGTGGTTCCCCGAATACCGGAAGCCTTGCTGTTACCCGCACCGAACCAGTCGCAGCTACCCTGGGTGCGCTTTACCGGGCACCTTGAGGGCCACTACAGTCTGGCAATCGTCAACCGGGGTGTTGCCGCCGCTCTTGAGGCGCTAACCGCCGGCCGTTTGCGATTCGTGCCCTACCACGGCGAAGCTTATGCGGCTCTGCCGGAATTGCCGGGGCAGCAGGGCAGCCAGCTGCGGGCTCCGTTGCATCGCGAGATACCCGCTGCTGAAGCCGCAGGTGTGCTTTCCGTTGTTCACCACTATCCGTTCATTGTTGACGAATTACCGGCCGCCCAGAAAGGCATGTTGTTCTTCTGGGAAGAAACCAGCGTTCCCCCCAACATCGTTGACCATATCAACCAACACATGAATTTGGTGTGGGTGGCGGCGGAATCGGTCAAAAGGGCGCTGATTAACTCTGGCTGCCGTACCCCGGTGTTTGTGATACCGCTGGGGATTGATCAACTGATTACGCCACACACCCCGCCCTTGGGCGAACTGGCCCCGCAGCCAGGGCAGAATGTGCGGTTTTTGCATGTGTCTTCGGCGTTCGATCGCAAGGGTGTTGATGTTCTGCTTGCGTCCTGGATGGACGCGTTTACCGGCACCGATGCGGTAGAGTTAGTCATCAAAACCTTTCCCAACCCCCACAATCGGGTTAGGGCCCAGCTGCAAAGCCTTAGCAGCCAGTATGACAACCCACCGAGGGTTATCATTGATGAAATGCCTCTGGACGACAACGGCCTGCTTGAACTCTACCGCAGCGCCCACGCAATGGTGCTGCCAACCCGGGGGGAAGGCTTTAACCTGCCAGCGGCAGAAGCTCTTGCCATGGGCTTGCCCGTTATTACCACCGGGCACAGTGCTCACGTTGATTTCTGCACCAGAGACACCGCCACCCTGGTGGATTTCCAGTTTGCCCCTTCCAGAAGTCACCTTCGGGCAAGCGACGCCTGCTGGCTTGAGCCTGACCAGGCCTCTCTGACACGGGCCCTCAAACAAGTGTGCCAAAGCATTCGCAGCACCGACCCACGCCTGGAACATCAGCGTCAGGCGGCCGTAAGCCACATCCGCGACACCTACCGTTGGCACAACAGCGCGCAAAGCTTGCTCGCCAGCGCCAACTGGCTTGTGCAGGACGCAAAACAGAACAGCGATGCCGGAACCTTAACGCACATCGCCTTGGTCAGCCCGTGGGGCACCCCCTGCGGTATTGCTGAATACAGTCGCAGCCTGTTTTCAGCCATGTTCAGCAGCCCGCACCTATCGATTGATGTGTACTGCGACGACCGAACACAAGATCCGGCCGAAGGAGTAACAGCAAGCTGGTCTATCGGCAAACCCGAACGTGTCGCGAATACCCTTGGCCTGATTGCCGACACCGGTGCTCAGGCGATTGTGGTTCAGCATCAGCCTAGCCTGTTTACTCTGACCGAAGAGCTCTGCCTGCGCCTGGCTGATTTTGCCGGCCAGGGCCGTGTGGTTATTCTTGAGCTGCACGCAACGGCGCCGCTACTGGCCGAGCAAGCGCTTTCGCCGGCGGCTGTTAACGCACTTCGCAGCATCGACCGGGTAATCGTGCACACGCCGGTGGATTTGAACCGGATGCTAACGCTGGGGCTGGCCGACAACGTACTGCTGCTGGAACACGGTGTGATACAACCTCTCAATCCGCCACCGTTCGAACCCGGGCGTGAATTGGGCATACCCGCCGATGCACTGGTGCTGGGTAGTTTTGGCTTTGCCTTGCCTCACAAAGGGCTAGATACGCTGGTAGACACCATTAAACCACTCGAGCAGGCAACGGGCCGCCCGGTTCACCTGGTAGCCGTTAACGCCGTGCTAGACGACCGCAGTCGGGAAGTACTTCGGCAGTGCCAGCAACGTGCCCGGCAGATGGGTGTTGAAGACCAGATTCACTGGGTCAGTGACTACCAGCCCATCGATATCTGCCAGCGCCGCCTGGCCGCCGCTGACTACATTGTATTGCCATACCGTCATACTCGTGAAAGCGCCAGTGGGGCGGTCACCGTCGGCTTGTCTGCCCAGCGCCCGGTATTGGTCAGCCCGCTGGATATCTTTTCAGACCTGGCAAACGTTACGGTCGCTATGGCCGGGCACACCAGCGATGACATTGTTCGGGCGGTACAAAACCTTGAAAACCACCCCGACACCCGAAACGAACTGCTGGAAAGACAGCAGCGCTGGCTGGAATCCCACGACTGGCGGCTGATTTCGGCCCGGCTACACGGGGTGCTTGACAGCCTCTACCGCGAGCGCCGGCTTGCGGCCATGGTGGCGCCTGCCCGCCAGGCCTTTTCAGACCAGTGGCTGAACAATCGCCGCCGCCAGTTGCTGATTGACGTGTCGGAACTCTACTACCGCAACGCCCGCACCGGAATTCAGAGGGTTGTGGGCAACTTGCTGGACGAGTTCTGGCGCAACCCGCCAAAGGGCTATGATATCTGCCCGGTGTACAGCGCCGACGGCGACGATTTCCGCTACACCAGCCGCTTTGACCCTGAAGGGAAGCCCGGCGCACTCGACGAACAGCGTGTTCGCGTTGGCCCCGGTGACCTTTTCTTCGGGCTAGACCTGGCCGCGCATCTGTTCCCCCGGGTTGAACACCGGCTACAGACTTACCGGTTATCCGGTGTCAGAGTGGTGTACATGGTGTACGACATACTCCCGCTGACCACCGGTGATTATTTTGATCGCAGCATCATTCATGCCTTTGACCAGTGGCTAAGGGGCATTGCGCGGCAAGCCGACGAACTGGTCTGCATCTCCCAGGCAACGGCGGCCCAGGTAAAAGAATGGCTACTGGCCGAAGGTGGCTGTACGCCGGCGCAGCTGCCCCGTATAACGCCGTTTCACCTTGGCGCCGACTTTCACCCCGTTGATGTGCTAGCGGTAGCAGTGGAATCTGGCGAGCCGAATGCCGATGCCACGCTGCTTGAGCGCCTGGCTGCTGAAAACACCTTTCTAATGGTCGGCACCATCGAGCCCCGTAAGGGCCACGCCGACGTGTTAGAGGCGTTTGATGAGCTTTGGAAGCAAGGCCGTCCGGTGAATTTGGTGATTGTAGGTAAGCAGGGCTGGATGGTGGAAAAGCTGGTGCGCCGGCTGAGTAGCCATGAGCAGCTTGGCCACCAGCTGATCTGGCTTTCTGGCATCAGCGACGGCTACTTGCAGCAGCTGTACCGTGTCAGTACTTGCCTGATTGCCGCCTCCCACGCCGAAGGCTTCGGCCTGCCACTGATTGAAGCCGCGCAAAGGGACTTGCCGGTTATTGCCCGCGACATTCCCGTATTTCGGGAAGTGGCTGGCGACCACGCCTTCTATTTCGATACCAGCGGCACCGGCCTTGCCCGCGCCATTGAAGCCTGGCTGGCGTTGCACGCCCAACAGCAGCACCCCACCACCGCTGATATGCCCTGGCTAACCTGGGCCCAGAGCGCGCGACAATTGTTAGACAAGATGGCCCTAGGCGAGGGCATTGAATAAAGGGAGCAAGAAGGTTGCAGTCAAATCGTAAACGGCAGCAGCAGAGCCAGACCGGTGGCCAGCCCTAATCCGTTGGCCAGCATGTCGTACCAGCAGAAGCCGGTACCGTAACGACGGTCCCAAAGCTCCTTTGCCAGGCCAATCGCGGTTACGATCGCCACAATAGAGCCTGTGGTAAAAGGCACCATCAGGAAACCAGCGGTCAAAAAGAAGCACACCGCAAAGTGTTGTTGCTTGTCCCGTTGCAGGGCGAATGTACGCGCATTTTGTAGTAGATTGGCTGACATCGTCAGAATATACCCGAGGAGACATTAAGGCAAAAATGTTACGCGCCCATTAAAGGCTTGTCCATTCCGCCGCAAAGTCTGCGACAGAGGTCTCAGCAAAAAGTAATCAATTGTAACGTTTTGATACGGGCTGCAATTCCACCGGTAATTAACCTTGTATGCGATTGACCCGGGCAGGCCGCTGGGCTATAAAGTCTACCGTTGAGTGCGCGAACGCGCTTGGCAAAACCCATCGAGTACTCTGTCCGTTGTCGACGCAGCAACTTAATGCTAGGATGACTCCCAATCTAGCAGTGTGCTTAACTGGATTTGAAAGTTTCTGTAGCGGTCTGGTAACGTGCTTGTGCGCTCAGTAGAGATGTTCTAGCTTGAGGATTTTACCTCAAGAGCGGTGCATGTAGGGCTGGTGTCGACGGATGCCTAAGGCAAAAGCCAAGCCTGAACTTAGTCGATTCGACTTTAATAAATGGAGATTTCTGGATTATGGCAACTGCAACACAAACGCAAGTTTTAGAACTGTATATCGGCATTTTGGGCCGTGGTGTGAACGGTCAGGCGGATGTAGATCAGGAAGGTTTTGACTACTGGGTTAGTGAAATCGACGCTGGCAAAATCACCATTGATGGCGTTAGTAAGAACTTCATTGAAGAATCTGCCGAAGGCATAGCTCTGTTCGCCGGTACTACTGAAGAAACCATTAACCAGCTTTACCAGAACCTGTTTGATCGTGATGCCGAAGCAACTGGATCTGCTTACTGGGCCAGTGAAATTGCTAGCGGTCGCTTGACTCTGGCCGACGCTTATAAAGCGATTGCTGCTGGTGCTCAGGGTTCGGACGTTACTGCTTTCCAGGCTGTTGTTGATGCGCAGGCTGTTCATGTTGGTGCTGATGATGCGGCTGCGTTCACGTTGACTGCAAGTGTGGAAGCTTTGGCTACTGCAAATGATGCATTAGATTCATTTTTATTAGCAAGTAATGCTGATGGTGATGATGATGCTACAACAGCATCTACTCCAGCTGAAATCGCTACTGCTGCATCTAATGCAACCGATGCTGTTGATCTAGCTGTTACTGGTGACTATGAAGGAAGTACTGCCACAGTAAAAGCTGCAATGCTTTCTTCTCAGGTATCGGTTAACGCAGCTGCTCTAGGTGTTGCTCAAGCTACATTGACAGAGGCTGCTGCTGCTGTTGCTGCTGTAACTGGCTTAACTACTGCTGCTACAGCTTATACTACTGCTACTGCTGCTACTGCTACTGCTGCTACTGCTATTACTACTGCTGAGACTGCTGCTTCTGCTGGAAGAGCTTCATTTTTAATTGTTAATGATGCTCAAGCAACAATTACTGATACTGCAGTAAGTGCAACCGGTGCTATTGCTGCTAACATTGTTGGCGCTACTACACCATTTACAGCTGGTGAAACATTAACTCTTACCTCTGTAAGTGCTGCAGGTGTTGTTACTTTGATTGATGCTGCTACTGTTGCTAAAACTACTACTGGCGCTGCTACTGCTACTGCTGAAGAGATCGCATTTGTAGAAGCACAGCAAGCTTTAGTTACTGACGTGGTTGCGTTATATAATACTCTAGACACTGCTAATGATACTTTTGACGCGGCTGAGATTACTGAAGCTGCTGCATTGCAAGCTCTGAATATTCTAGACCTAAGCCCTGCTGCGAAAGTTGATTTATCTGAAATTGGTGCTCAAATTGTAGTTGATGGTGGTGCTGTTGTTACAACTGCTACTCCAACTGTGGCAGAAATGACTACGCATTCGGAATTTTTAGTTTCTGCACATACTACTGCGGTTGCGGCATTAAAAACGGCTATCACCGCTGTTACATATGACACCAATGACACTACTACTATTGCAGCTATTGCGGCTCTATTAGATGATGCTGAAGCAGCTCGTCATATTACTAATACAGAAAATGGTAATATTCTTGCAGCGATTGTAGATCCTGATAGTACTGCTACAGATGATTTCGCTACTGCGGCTACTCTTAATGGTGTTCTTGCTAATGCTGTAGCTCTTGTAGACGCTAAGAGTACAGATGTTGCATCATCAGAATTTACTGCTCTTGTGGATATTTTGTTAAATACAGGTACTGGTACTTCACTTGATAATCCATTGTCTGATGCTTTAACGAGTGCAGAAAATGGTGTTTATAATGATGGTGGCACTCCTGATGATTTAACTGATGATTCTGGTGCTCAATTTACTATTGATCATCTTGCTGCTTTAGTTGCAGATGAAGTTGCAGCAAATGCTGAAGTAACTGATCTGACAGCGCTTAACGCTGCAGTTACTGCTGCTGAAGCTACATTTACAGATGCTGATCTGTTAGTGCCTGTATCTATTGTTGCTGGTACACAAGCAGCGACATCTGGTGATGATATTTATTTAGTTGATACTGCTATTGCTACAGCTAATATTACAAGTTTCGGTACTGCTGGTTCAGATTCAATTTATCTTGGGACTGAATTCACATTCAACTCAGGTACTTTAGCTACTGATGGTGATAACGCAGTATTAGAAGTATTCCTGAGTGAAGTCGCTGGTTCTGCAGTTCTTTCGTTTGAAACAGAAGTATACGGTTCTGATTCAACTGCTGTTACAGAGTCAGTAGTTACTTTAACTGGTGTGGATGTTGCTGACGTTACTATCGCTGATGGTTTCGTAACAGTAGCATAATCTTAGAGTCTAACTCTTAGATGCCTCAAAGCTCTGCATGCTCAGGTGTGTAGGCTTAAAGGTTAAAGCTAAAGAGAAACCCTCGTCATTTCGGTGTCGGGGGTTTTTTATGTCCGCACGTATTTGTGTCTGATTGGACAGAGTTGTCATGGACAGGCACTCCTTCTTGCTCTTTTGGGTTGTCATGGACAGGCACTCCGATACTGCCAACGGTTTCAAAGAACCCTAGCTCACAAGGCTGGGGTTTTTTGTGTCTGGTATATAGGAAATCAAAGAGTAAGTTACAGAAAAGTGTTTCAAGCTGCGTAGAGAGGGCTACAAGGGATTTAAATGATTAATGTATCCAGATGTGATGATTAGACATCAATAGCACTGAAGCGCTTCAAATTACGTTTAAAGCAAACGTTGCTTATCTGTCTGATTGTTCCGCCAGCATTTTCTCAATTTGCAAAACTGACATTGCCAGCACATAGTGGACAAATACGTTTTATTGTTTGGTAGCCAGCAATTCTATCTTGTCCAAGCTGTTCTATGAGGTATTGTTCAAGCCTGCTATTTTCATCGGCGTGATAGTAATCTTTGATAATATGTTCCGTGACAGTGGTATCTGAAGTTCTCAATCTGTTTGCTTTCATAATTTCCGTTGCGATAATTTCATCAAAGTTTTCTCGATCAGGAAGTTTGTTATCAGGATCGAAAAAAATAATTTCAAATTGTAGGTTGTTTAATTGATCGGTGCGTTGTTTGATCACAAAACCCTCTAAAGCTTGATCGCTTATTTTATTATCATTTTTTATGAAGGCTGTATTGATGTTTTCTAAAAAAATATTCAACAGAGTTATTGCTGTATATTCGTAAGTGTTGGAATCAAATCTTAGCCACAAATGATATTTTGTCGACGGCGAAGATAAAACGTATTTATAGGTGTATTTTAATGTTTCGTAATAAATTTCAAAATTCATAGGTTATCCATTTTTTTATAATTAAGTTTATTAATTCTTTAATTTTTAGTAAAGCTAAAATAATTCATGTTTTACTCACGCTATTACTTTAAGGGAAAGTGAACAAATGAATTAAAAAATTTTTTAATCGTTGAGTTTCACGCCGTCATGGTTTAAATGTAATAAGTCGTTGTTTATTTGTCTGTGTTTTAACTTGTCTAGGCCATATCCTGCAATAGAAGTATTATCGGTTTCACCATCTTTATTTTTTAGATAGCAATATTCCAGGTTATGTCGATTGATCTGAACTTTCGATACTGCGTCTCGGTTAGATTTACGGACCAGTCGTGAAATCATTCGGTCGAACCTATTGAAGTCAGGAAGAATGTCTTTAGCATCTGAAAAAAGAATGTGAAACCGAATATTGTTTGCATAGGTTGATTCTTTTATCACCATGCCTCTGATGTACTGGTGAGGGCTGTAGCGGCTTCTCAGGAGGGTTCTATTAAGGTGTGAGAGAAAGGTGTTCAGTAGATCGATAGCCTTGTCTACAGTCCTGTTGGGCGCTCTCAGATCTAAAATCAGATGGTATTTAATAGAGGGCGATTTTAATAATTCTTGGTAGTAATGTTTTGTAGTTAGGTTTTCATGAATAAAGTCTCGAAAACTTTTTAAGGGCGCATAGCTTGTCATAGTGATTACTCTTTAATTGAAACAGATTTTGATAATTAATTTAAATTTTCATTTTTGTTTACACTAGAAACTAAAGATCTTATGAGAAAGAAATAGACTCGGCATCCAGTGGGCACAGTGTTGAAAGCATTTCATTAATTGAAAGATCGTAACGTTCGAAGTTTTTCGTAAGATATTCTTCTAGACTACGTCTTTCTTCTTTTTCGTTTTTATTTTCTTTAACTGTTTTATAGTAATTCTGAAGATAGCTTTTTTTTATTTTGTACCTTTGATTGCCGATAGATCTATTTGCGCTTATAATCTTTTTATCGATTATCTCTTCGAGCCTGTCAAAGTCACAAAGTTTATTATCTTCGTCAAAAATAAAAATATGAAAATGATCAGTGTTTAAAGATCGTGTTGGCTCAAGCACTACGAACCCTGCTATTTTTTGATCGTATTTTGTAAATCGATTTTTCAAAATATAGGTGTTGAGATGTTTCACAAAAATATTTAATAATCTAATGCACATCTTTCTATTTGTACCTTCTGTGAAGGAAACTGTTAAGTGATAACGTGTTGGTTGTTTTTGTAGAAAATCGATAAATTCATTTCTGGCTTGTTCTTTTTCTGTAAGATATTTTCTCATGTGAAAAGCTCTCTCTATTTAAAGTTAATGGTAATTCGTAATTGTTTAAGACATTACTATACAAATTACTATACAATGCACTTATAGGATAAATGCTTAAAAAATACATAAAAAAACGCCGAACACTTTTTCTCACCGCAGCGGTGTAGCGTCCATGTTTGGCGTTACTGATTCTTCCTTGAAAGCAGATTCCAGACAGATTCCTATCTAACAACTTCTCATAGAGTCTATTTATAAATTTTTTCATCATAAATCGGTCAAATTATAAAAATATTTTAAAATCGGGATTGCAGAAAAGCTAAGGCAGGGAATATAGGTGGTGTCAAAAAAGCTTTTGAAGCGTCTTATGGCTTATATAGTAAATTTTAAATTGAAATCAATAGCAAAATCAAATGTCTGCTCTCATAGAAGCCATAAAACGCCTGCAATAAAGATATTATGCTGCGTTATTTATAATTTTAGTGTCCTCAATGAGAAGGGTTGAATCAATAAAATCAGCAACGTCGTTTGTAGCTGCTAATAATCTTTCCTGGCTCAAATGAGCGTAACGCTGTGTTGTCTTGATTTGAGTATGGCCCAAGATTTTTTGCACCTCGTACAGCGAGTGACCCCTGTTAACCAGAAGTGAGGCGTGCGAGTGCCTGATATCATGAATGCGTACGTCACTGAGACCTGCTTTTTTCCTGGCAGTATTCCAAGAATTATAAATGCTGACAAAAGGCCGTTTCGTTTTAGGGTTCGCAAAGGCGTATTCGCAACCAGGAATTGTAGGAAGCTGTTTAATCAGAGCCACGGCATTATGTGAAAGGGGTACATAACGAGTCTTACCGCTTTTGTTAAACTCAATCCGCCAGCTAAAGTTGATTAGATCAAAATCTAACCACTTTGCGTTGAGCACCTCGCTTTTCCGAGCGCCAGTCAACATCAACATGGCAATAATATGCTTCAGCATCTTGGCGTCTGAATCATCCAATGCTCGAAAAAGTCTGCGCATTTCGTTTGCGTCTAAGAATCGTTCACGTTCGTTGTTGACAGGAAGCAGGGTGGCTTTATCAGTGGCATTTTTCGTAATTCCAGGGGTTTCCCATCGGAGTGCGCAGTTGAAGATAGTGCGAGTGAGTACAAGTACTCGGTTTGTGGATGCTGGTGCATGACCGGGGCTATGGGCAGCTAACATCTGAACAATATGCTGGCGCGTGATTTCATCCAGATACAGATTGCCAATGAACGGCAAGATGTGATTGCGCAATAGGCTATCGTCGGTGTCCCATGATTGCTTATAGCTTATAGCTTATAGCTTATAGCTTTTGGCATGAGGCATATAGGAGTCAGCAACAAATTCAGCAAAGGTTGGGACGTCTTTCAGGGTGGCTTTTTTGGCGAAAGGATCTTCACCCATCTCTATTTTCGCCAAATTTTCTTTTGCCCATTGTCGAGCGTCAGATAATTTTACAATTTTTGCGTCTGAGAACCTTTTTTCTACGGTTTTCCCTCTTTCGGTTTTGTATCGAATCGAGTAGCTGCGGTTGCCAGACGGGTGAATTTTTAGCATCAGTCCTGGTGTTTTTGTGTCAAAATAATCTACCTTGGCTTGGCTTTTAGGGCAGGTTGCGGTGTCGACAATTGACTGGGTGAGTTGAATTTTAGGCATATCTATTCCTTCTTCTTCTAGTTAATCTGATACTGATAGTATCTAAAATGATTTCAATAGTAAACAAAAGTTTCATATTTTATTTGGTGCAATGGTGCAATGATGGCGGATAACGACAGCTGGGATAAAAGAGAAGAACTCTACGAGGTGGGCAAGCTCGCTTTAGCAGTGCGTACAGCCAGGACCGCGCTCAATATGAATCAAGTCGAGTTTGCAGAGATGATGGAGGTTTCTAAGCCAACGATTGCTAGGATAGAAACTTTGGAGACGCCGGTTAAGTTTTCGTTTTATGCAAAAATGCTGAGGAAACTTGATGATAGAGGCGTGATTGTAGAAACATTGGACTCAGACAGTATAAGGATTGAAATTCAATCGCAGGCAGTAGAGTCGCTGATCAGTCGATTGATGAATGATTTAAGTCGGCGCACTGACCGTAAGCGTAAAGGTGTAAATTTGCCATTTTCATTCATTCAAAAAAAAGAATGAGTTTTATGTTTTTGCAAGGGATAACACGGCTCCGATCAAAAGATATCGAATAGATGGAGAAATGATTGAGTATCCTCATAACCTACTGATAAATATATAATTAATATAATTTCGGATTTTTTAAGGATAATTAATTGATATTAAAAAGTAGATATATGATAAATATAGTATCATAATGGATTTTATAATTACGCAAGTTATTGAAAAACATAGATTAAAATAAAACCAAGACTTGCTCGTTGACTGCAGGTTTGGCTGATGTTGTTGCTGCTGAAGCAGCTATTACAACATTCTTAGCAGCTGCTGATGGCGATGATGATCCAGATACAACAACTGACGAAGCTGCTGTAGCCACTGCATTATCTACTGCTATTGATACTGATACGAATGCTTTAGTAGCCGGCGATTATCTTGAAGCTACTTCAGTCGGCGTAAGAGCCGCTTTGCTAGCAGATCAAGAAACTGCAGATGCACTTACTCTTACAAATGCTAATACTGATGTAACAGAGGCTAATACCGCTATCGTTGCTGTAACTGGCTTAACAGCTGCTGCAGCTGCTGAAGCTGCTGCAGTTATTGTTGAAGGTTCTGAAAAAGCTGCCTGGGTATTTGCAAGCGATGCTGTGGTTGGTCTAGATACATCTACTGACACTGCTGGTGAGCTTTTCATTACGGTTAATGAACTTGAAGCTGGCGCTACCGGTACAAGTACACCTTTTGCAGAGGATGAGATCCTAACGCTTACTGAAGTTAGCGCTTCAGGTGTTGTGACCATGACTGCAGATGTAATTGTTGGTGGTGTTGTAGTAGTAACCCCAACTGCGGCTCAAACTGCATATGTTGTAGCGCAACAAGCCTTGGCTGCTGATTATGTTGCGGCTATCAATGCAAACGTGGCCGCTGCCGCTTCTTCGGCCGCTGCCGTTATTGCAGAAGCTGCTGCACTACTGACAGTAAGCAACTCTGGAACTGCTGCTACTGCTGCTGCCGCTGCTGTAGGTGCACTTGCTGCAGATTACGTGCTTGACGCTTCAGCTCCAACAGTACTAGAAATTGCTGCTGCTGACGCCATCTTCACTGGGCGTGATGCTTTGGCTACTGCTATCGCTGCTGCAGATTTTGATACTAATGAAACTGTTACAGAAGCTGCACATGCAGCTTTAACAGATACTGCAGTAACTGCTGGATTTATTACAGCTGCAGAAAAAGCTCTAATGGATGCTGCTTATGACGGTGAAAACACTATCATTGACACAGCAACTGCTACGGCAGCTGAAGTTGCTTCTTTAGCTGTTCTTGATTCTGACTTGAATGGTTGGGATGCGGCAAATGTTACATATGATGCTGCTGTACTAGTTAACACTAATCTTCTGACTGATCTAAATAATGCAGTAGATGCTGTTGATGCTGCCCAGCTAACTATTGATACGCTTGCTGAGGCAGTTACGGCGATGGATGCTGCTCAAGCGACTGTTGATGCATTAGCTGCATTAAATGAGACGCTAACCGATGCTGAAACAGCTATCACTGATGCAGGCTATGCTACTCCGGTAACATTAACTGCTGGTGCGACAGCTGCAACAATTGCTGATGATGTATTCTTGACAGACGATGCTGTTGCAACGTCAAACATCACAAGCTTTGGCGTTGTTGGTAATGATGCATTGTTTATCGGCACTGGCTTGACTCTTAATGCTGATACAACTGCTGCAGCTAACGGTAACGATGCTTTACTTGAAGTATGGTTAACTGAAACTGCTGGTAATACTTTCGTTACTGTTGAGACAGCAGCGTTTGGCTCTAACTCTGTAGCTGATGAATATATTACAATCGAATTGACTGGTATTGCATTTGCTGATGTGACTTTGGTTGATGGCCTGGTCACCGTTGCATAAGCAGAAAGTCAAAGGGGTCTAACCCCTTTTTATAGTGCTTTAACTAAAGCATCAGCAGGCGAACGCTCTCTGAGTCAGTAGCCTGGGTACCTGCCCTAAGGTACCAAAGAGAAACCCTCGTCATTTCGGTGTCGGGGGTTTTTCATGTTCTGGGGAGGGTGATGTGTGTGGACAGGCACTCCTTCTTGCTCTTTTGTGTCTGTATCTTCAATAAAGTAATGGAGAGGTTTGAGAATGATGAAGGTTTTACTGGTGTTAGCTATAGGTTTACTGCTCGCGGGTTGTAGTGGTGTTCCCTAGTGGTTGTCATGGACAGACAGGCACTCCGATACTGCCAGCGGTTTCAAAGAACCCTGGCTCACAAGGCTGGGGTTTTTTGTGTCTGATATATAGGAAATCAAAGAGTAAGTTACAGAAAAGTGTTTCAAGCTGCGTAGAGAGGGCTACAAGGGATTGGGTTGTCATGGACAGGCACTCCTTCTCATTGCATTGCCATGTGGTTGTCATGGACAGGCACTCCGATACTGCCAACGGTTTCAAAGAACCCTGGCTCACAAGGCCGGGGTTTTTTGTGTCTGGTATGTAGAGAATCAAGGAGTAAACAGGAGGTAGGCCGAACCATGGCAGAAAGTATCTATGTTGAATTTATCAAGTGGGCTGAATCCAAGGGCCTGGATGGCTTCTCTGATCAGGAGGTGGTGGAGAGATTCGGTGAAGAGATCCAGCCAGTCCTGTTGAGTGCAAAGAAGTCTGAGGTGCTGAGGTTTTTCAGAAAAGCTGCGTCAGTAAGGGGTATATGGCATTGAGATTCTTGCAGTTAAGGAGAAAAAACGTCTTAAGGGTTTTGTTCAGATTTTATCTGGAACAGGGGCCGAACCATGCTGTCAATATTAATGGACTTAAGTTCTTTAACCAAAAGCCTGAGAGCTATAAGTCCGTACTCCTGCAACTGCAGGAAGAGGAAATGATCCGACAGGTAAGTCCTGATGGGCACCCTGCCGCATTCATGGTTAATCCAAAGGCCATTGCAAAGATTAGGTCGGAACTGGATGCATGGTATAACGATACCCGATTTCTTCTCGCGACACTGGTGGCTGTTATCGGCTGGATTCCTAACTTTTGGAACTTGATTACTTGATGCACAAGTTGGCACTGCCATGTGGGTCATGGACAGGCACTCCTTCTTGCTCTTTTGTGTCTGTATCTTCAATAAAGTAATGGAGAGGTTTGAGAATGATGAAGGTTTTACTGGTGTTAGCTATAGATTTACTGATTACGGGTTGCAGTGGTGTTCCCTTGGTTCCATTTATTCAGAAGGTAAGATTGGACAGGCACTCGTTGTCTGGTTGAGTAACAACACCTCCCTGTGTTGATGGTTCTTCCGTGGCTCACCTTGGGCATTCTCTTACCGGGGCTTCCTGGTTCAAGTCTTCATGAGGGTCTTTCTGGTTAGAGTCCGCAATAGAGAACCAAACTGTCACGGATTCTGGTTTGAATGATGAGCCAGTGTGGAGACATTAAGGTATAGGGTGTGTATCGTCGGTATCGGGGTTTCCAGGCTCGTTAGTATGCCGGTTTCAATAGTCACAGACTTCTCCTGGTTTACCCTGGAGACAGCCCCTATCGGGCCTCTGGGCTTATATGGAGAATGGGCCAGTGTATCGGCACCGTATAGGTTTCGCTCTGCAGGCAGGTAGTGTATCGGTCGACCTGTTCGGTTGCTGACTCATCAGGGAAGTGATGACCATTGGCTGTGGTAGACTTCGGGCATTGAAACAGGAGTGAGCATGACGGACCTACCTACTGGACCCTACCAACGACTACGTATTTAAGCGGTTGTTTGCAGAAGCCCCGGATCTGTTGGTGAACTTGATTAACGATCTGCGTCCTGACCTGCCGGACATTACGTCGGTGGATATTCTGAATCCGAACATCGAAGCCAGTGAACTGACAGGCAAGTACATTATTCTCGACGTACTGGCTCGGGATGGTGATGGTCACTGCTATAATGTCGAGATACAAGTTCGTCGCTATGGAGCCTGGCACAAGCGGGGTCTGTTCTATCTGGCTCGTACTCTGGGC
>Ga0314774_1001110_pt1 | contig 18325 bp, 15 predicted proteins | sample MetaGCBIA2018_FD_204515 | JGI IMG/M metagenome (GOLD analysis project Ga0314774, IMG submission 204515) | Cryopeg brine microbial communities from Beaufort Sea near Barrow, Alaska, United States - CBIA 2018 | ecosystem: Environmental > Aquatic > Marine > Coastal | place: USA: Alaska | collected...
GGGCGGGTCGCGCGCAGCCTGCGGAGGCAGTAGACTATCCCGGTTCCTCGGCGAGGCTGGCAAGCAGCACGGCTGGCGTAATCGACGCGGCGGATGCGGCGCGTCCTGCCTCGCCTGGGCCTGTATCCGACCGATTCGAGGAGAACCCCCATGGCTGACATGTTGAAGCTTGCTGCTGAGAAGCGCACCGAGTTTGGCAAGGGCGCTGCCCGCCGCGCTCGTATGGCGGAGAAGATTCCCGCCGTGATTTACGGCCACGGCGCCGACCCGCAGCACGTGCTGCTTCCCGGCCACGAGACCATGATGGCCCTCAAGCACTCCAACGCCCTGATGAACGTCGAATGGGACGGCGACAAGCAGATGGTGCTCGTGAAGGACATCCAGCGCCACCCCGTCAAGCGCACCATCGCGCACGTCGACCTGCTGATCGTCCGCAAGGGCGAGGAGGTCACCGTGGACGTCCCGGTTCACGTGATGGGCGAGCCGTTCCCCGGAACCGTCGCCGTGACTGAGCACACCACGCTTTCGGTGCTGGCCGAGGCAACCCACATCCCGGAGTGGCTCCAGGTGTCGGTCGAGGGACTTGGCGAAGGCGAGAGGATCACCGCTGGCGACGTGACGCTGCCCGCCGGCTGTGAGCTGATGACCGACCCCGATTCGACCGTCGTGACGATCTCCGTGCCCCGTGGCGCCATCTCCGAGGAAGAGGAAGAAGCCGCCGAGGAGGCCAACGAGGTGGCCGCCGACGCCGAGGCCGATTCCGAGTAGGACTTTTCAGCATGAGCGCCCGGCTAGCCCCTCTGTGGCGAGCCGGGCGTCGTGCTTTCCGCTCATTCGTGGCATCGTCTGCACGGAAGGCATCGAACGAGGAGGGAACCGTGACCGCGCTGGTAGTGGGCCTGGGCAACCCTGGGCCCGAGTATGCGCAGACGCGCCACAACGTCGGCCAGATGGTCGCCGACGAGTTGGCGCGTCGCTGGTCAGGATCCTTCTCCTCGCTGGGGCGCACGCACGCCCAGGTGGCCAGCATCCGCGTCGGCGGCGTCGGGCCGTCGTCCGTGTCGGCCGCGCTCGCCAAGCCCATGTCCTACATGAATCTCTCAGGTGGCCCGGTCAGCGCCTTGGCCAAGTACTACGGCGTTGCCCCGGCCGACGTCATGGTGATTCATGACGATCTCGACATCCCGTTTGGCGCGATTCGGCTGAAGCGTGGCGGCGGCTCCGGCGGTCACAACGGACTGAAGGACGTGTCGAAGGCTCTCGACATCCCGGACTATGTCCGGGTGCGTGTGGGCATCGGCCGACCGCCTGGCCGTCAGGCCCCCGCTGACTTCGTCCTCAAGCCCTTCACTGTCACCGAGCGCAAGGAGTTGGACTTGGTGGTCGCGCTTGCCGCTGACGCAGTCGAGGACGTGCTGATGAAGGGTCTGGCGGAAGCGCAACAACGGTTCCACGCCTCGGACTAGGGACGCCCGCCGCAGGAGGCTGTCGTGGCGCGACGCCGAAGGCGTCCGCACTAGACAATGCCCCCGCGGTGGCAAGTACGATCGAAGATGTCAGCCCCACACGTGGGGGCATGGCAGTCCGCATTGCTCCAGCCGCACCCAGAAGCCAAAGGAAGATCCCCCTTGACGTCAGGCCGCACCGAATGGACCATTCCGCAGATCGGCGGCCGCAGTTTTGGCGCGGTGCTGTTCGATCTTGACGGGGTGCTCACTCCGACTGCAAACGTGCACATGGCCGCATGGCGGCGGATGTTCACCGACTACTTCACTGCGCGTGGCATCACGCCCGAATACACGGACGACGACTACTTCGCGCACGTTGACGGCAGGCCGCGCTACGAAGGCGTGCAGGAGTGTCTCGCATCCCGAGGCGTGGAGCTTCCGTATGGATCGCCCGAGGATCCTCCTGGCGACCAGACGGTGTGCGCGCTGGGCAACTCCAAGAACGACGCGTTCAACGCGGTGCTCCGCGAGGACGGCGTCGACCCCTTCCCCGGCTCTGTGGCGTTGCTCGATGCCCTGCAAGCCTTGGGCGTTCCGATGGCGGTGGTGTCGAGCTCGCGCAATGCGACAGACGTGCTCAAGGTCGCGGGCCTCGCCGACCGTTTCGACGTAGTGGTGGACGGCAAGGTCGCCGCAGCCGAGGACCTGCCGGGCAAGCCCGCGCCAGACACGTACCAGTACGCCGCGAAGCTGCTGGGTGTGGCCGACGCGGTGTCCGTCGTGGTGGAGGACGCCATCTCGGGCGTCCAGGCCGGAGCCGCAGGAGACTTTGCCCTGGTAATTGGCGTGGATAGGGGAGCGGGCGCCGACGACCTGGTTCGGGCTGGCGCCGACATCGTGGTGGGAGACCTCGCGGAGTTGGTCACGCCATGAAGGCCTCACGCAAGGCGCAATCCGACACCGGGCTGGGCGACTACGTGGACCGGCTGCGATTTCCTGCCGACCCGTGGCGGCTCCTGGAAACCAGCTTTGGCGGTAGCGACATCGGCACCAGGGAGACCCTGTTCTCGGTGGGCAACGGCTACCTCGGCTTCCGCGGCAACGTCGAGGAGGGCCGCGACTTCCACTCTCATGGCACCTTCATCAACGGCTTTCACGAGACATGGAACATCCGTCACGCCGAAGAGGCTTATGGCTTCGCGCGCATAGGCCAGACGATCGTCAACGTTCCCGATTCGAAGGTCATCAGGCTCTACGTTGACGACGAACCCCTGACGCTGTCCGTCGCGGACCTGATCGAGTACGACCGTTCGCTCGACATGCGCGACGGGGTTCTCACCCGCGACCTGTTGTGGCGCACGCCCGCCGGTAACAGGGTGAGGGTGCGGTCGCGACGCATGGTGTCCTTCAAGCATCGCCACGTGGCGGTCATGACGTTCGACGTGACGCTCCTTGACAAGGAGGCGCCCATCGCCATCTCCTCTCAGCTCCTCAATCGCGAGGCTGGCCTGGACGAATACCGTGCTAACCCGGATCCCACGGGGGCGACGGACCCCCGTAGGGCGGAATCCTTCCAGGGGCGGGTTCTCGAGCCGCGCATGCACAAGGAGGAAGACGGGCGCATCCACCTGGGCTATGAATGTGCCAATTCCGGCATGACGATGGCCGTCGCGATGGAGCACATGGTCGACTACGACGGCGACTACGAGTGCCACAGCGAGGTCGATGAGGACTATGGCAAGCACCTGTTCCGAACTCAACTCAAGCCCGGTGAGACTTTCTCCCTGACCAAGGCGGTCAGTTACCACACGTCCCGCGGGGTGCCGGCGCGCGAGCTGGCCGACCGCTGCAACCGCACGCTCGACCGCGTGAGCGACCAGGGAGCGGACAAGCAGTTCGAGGAGCAGCGCGAGTGGCTCGACGATTTCTGGGCGCGCTCAGACGTCGAGGTCGGCGGCGACGCGGGACTCCAGCAGGCCATCAGGTGGTCCCTGTTCCAGCTCGCTCAAGCGGGCGCGCGCGGCGACGGAAACGGCATCTCCGCCAAGGGAGTGAGCGGCTCCGGTTATAGCGGCCACTACTTCTGGGACACCGAGGTCTACGTGGTCCCGTTCTTCACGTACACGTCCCCGGTGATGGCGCGCAACGCGCTCAGATACCGCTACATCATGCTCAAGCCGGCCGAACAGCGGGCGGCCGAGCTCGCCCAACGCGGAGCCTTGTATCCGTGGCGCACCATTAATGGCGAGGAGGCCTCCGCGTACTACGCGGCTGGCACGGCGCAGTACCACATCGACGCCGACATCTCGTATGCAATCAACAAGTACGTGCGCGCGACCGGAGACGACGAATTCTTGGCGCGAGAGGGCATCGACATCTTGGTGCAGACCGCCCGGATGTGGGTAGACCTCGGATTCTGGCGCAAGACCGCCGGCAACCAGCCGTCGTTCCGCATTCACGGCGTCACGGGGCCGGACGAGTACACGACGGTCGTCAACGACAACCTGTATACAAACGTGATGGCACGCTTCAACCTGCGTTGTGCGGCCGAGTCGGTGCGTAAACTGGCCGACACCTGGCCAGACCAGCACGCCAAAATGGTGGCGCGCCTGGGCCTGTCTCAAGACGAGATCGAGGAGTGGGAGCGAGCCGCGGAGGCCATGGCCATCTTGTGGGATGAGAATCTTGGCATCCACCCTCAGGACGCGCTGTTCAACGAGCGCGAGGTGTGGGACTTGGCCAACACTCCGCCGGAGAAGCGACCCCTGTTGCTCCACTTCCACCCACTCGTCATCTACCGCTTCCAGGTACTCAAGCAGGCCGATGTGGTGCTTGCGCTCTTCCTGCAGGGCGAGCATTTCTCGATGAAGGAGAAGCTCTCCGACTTCGAGTATTACGACCCGATCACCACGGGCGACTCGACCCTGTCCGGCGTCGTCCAGTCCATCATCGCGGCCGAGGTGGGTTACCACGAACTCGCTCTCAAGTACTTCTGGGATGGCGTGTTCGTTGACATCGGCAACCTGCACTCGAACACGTCGGACGGCGTGCACGTCGCGTCGGCGGGCGGGGTGTGGTCGGCGCTCGTGTATGGCTTCGGAGGGCTTCGCGACCATGGGGCGATGCTGTACTTCGACCCGCGCCTTCCCGACCCGTGGCCCTCGCTCACCTTCCGTCTGACCCAGCGTGGCACCAGGATCCGGGTGACGGTGCGCAAGGAGTCCATCTCGTTTGATGTCGAGGTGGGGCCGGGGCTCACGGTCGATGTGCGTGGCACTCACCACAACATCTTGGCTCACGCGGAAGTGGTGGTGCCTCTCAAGGACCAGGGGCCGCGCATCGACGGCATTCCGGATCCGGAGAAGTTCCACGGCACGCTGCGCGCGGACGGCACGATCATTACGGCGTCGCTCCCGCCCAGTGTGAACGAGGCAGACGTCGTGGAGATCGAGATGGAAGCGCCGCCTTCGCTCGGCTAGTCGTCTTACTCTGTCGAGTCGTGCACGTCTATCCCAAGGTACGTGGCTAGTGCGGGCGCGATGTCGTCGATCTGTTCGCTCGACAGGACGAGCCCGCGCAGCGACCCGGGATGGCCGACTGCGCCCAGCGCGGTGTCCGAGACGTCGACGCGCGTCATCCGGGCGCCGTCGCTGAGCAGTTCGCCCACGGTGCCGCCATGGACGGCAAGATCCTCTATGGTCGCCATCGACACGTCAAGTGTGTCGACGCGGCAGTTGCTGAGGGTGAGGCGCCGGATGTGGGTGCCTCGCAGCGACAGCAGGTCGATCCGCGAGTCGCGGATCGTGACGTCGGTGAGTTCGCCGCCGTCGGCGAGCAGTGCGCCCACCCGCATATCCGCCCAGGTGGCGTCGCGCCAGTCGCCCTCCTTGAAGCCCAGGGTCTGAGCCTTCAGGCCACCCACGTACACGTCGACGGCGGTGACGCCGGGCAGCTCGGCGGTGTCGGCGGTGCAGTCGACGAGTGCGCACTCCAGCATGCGCACCTGCGCGACGCTCACGCCCGACAGGTCGGCCCCGTCGAGGCGCACGCCATCGAGCACCGCCCGGCCCACCAAGTCGCGCACGGTGGCGGCTGTGAGCTCCGGTAGGTCGCTCAGTTCGGTCACCCGTGTCACGCTACCGCCGCTCGGGGTTCGCCGTCGGTGACCGCGCCTAGGATGGTAGAGCCGGAAATCCGGTCTTTTGCCATGCCCTGGAGGCCTCGTTGTCACGTCCGCTCGCCCCGCTCCTGTCGTCTTTGGGCGCACCCAGCATCGGCGACGGCGACCACCTGACGGCCCCTCCCTCGGCGTCGGCAGCGCTGCTTGCATCGGCCGTCAACGATGACAGCCTGGTGGTGGTCCTCACCGCAACGAGCAACGATGCGGAGGCCCTGGAGTCCGCGCTCGGCGCCTACCTCGACCCCCAACTGGTCGCCCTGTTTCCCAATTGGGAGACGCTGCCGCACGAGCGCCTGAGCCCTCGTTCCGACACGGTGGCCCGCAGGCTCGCGACGCTACGGCGCGTGGCGCATCCCGAGCAGGCCGCACAGGAGACGGGTCTGCGCGCCCCGCGCATCGTGGTCGCTCCGCTACGAGCCGCGTTGCAGCCGCTCGCTCCCGGACTGGCCGACCTGGAGCCGGTGCGCCTCATGCGGGGGGGGCGGGTCGACCTCACCGAACTGGTGAAGTCACTCGCCGATGCCGCCTACGCCCGCGTGGACATGGTCGAGCGCCGCGGCGAGTTCGCCGTCCGCGGCGGAATCGTCGATGTGTTCGCGCCCACCGATCCGCACCCCGTGCGCATCGAGTTCTTTGGCGACGAGGTCGAGTCGATCAGGCAGTTCTCCGTGGCCGACCAGCGGTCACTCGTGGAGGTGGAGCGCCTGTGGGCCCCGCCGTGCCGCGAGGTGCTCCTCACCGAGGAGGTGCAGCGGCGCGCCTCGGCGATGCAGTCCGCGGTTCCTGCCGCGGCAGATCTGCTGGGACGCCTGGCCGCGGGCCAGGTGGTGGAGGGCATGGAGTCGCTGCTGCCCATCCTGGTCGACCATCTCGAGACCCTCCCGGCGCTGCTCCCACGCGGCACCCGCATTGTTGCCCTTGAGCCCGAGCGCCTCGCCCGCCGCGCCGAGGACCTTCACAGCACCGCCGAGGAGTTCCTGGCAGCCGCCTGGGTGGGCGCCACCGCTGGCGCCGATGCCCCCCTCGAACTCGGAGCCGTCGCGCAGGCGGCGGCGGACAGCCCCCTCGCAAAGGGCGGCTTCCTGACGCTCGAAGAACTTCACGAGGCGATCGATGCGGCCGGCCTCGGGTGGGCGACCATCGGGCCGTTCGGCGGGGACGATGCCGGCCAGACCGGCTTCGTGGCGCTCGAGTCGTTCCGTGGACGGGCCGGCGCCGCGCTTGAGTTGGCGCGGACTCGCGTCGCGGAGGGCTGGCGCGTGGTGGTGGCCGCGGCGGGAACCGGCTCCGCACACCGCATCGTGGAGCAGTGCCGAGACGCGGACCTGGTCGCGCGGGTGAGCGAGGACGCGAGCGACGTGGCGCCCGGGGTGATCGACGTCGTCGCGGGCGTGAGCGGCGGCGGCTTCCAGGTCCCCGAGCAGCGACTGCTTGTTCTCCACGAGTCCGACCTGACGGGCCGCGCCGCCGCCGCCGTCGGACCCAAGGTGAAGGTCCCCTCCAGGCGCCGCAATGTCGTCGACCCCCTGCAACTGCGCCCGGGCGACTTTGTGGTGCACGAGAGTCACGGCGTCGGCCGCTTCGTGGAACTCACCAAGCGCACGGTGCGCGGCGTCGAGCGCGAGTATCTGGTCATCGAGTACGCGCCCTCCAAGAAGGGACAGGCGGGGGACCGGCTCAGCGTGCCCACTGATCAGCTCGACCTCATCACCAAGTACGTGGGCGGCGAGGCGCCGTCGGTCAACAAGATGGGCGGAGCGGACTGGGCCAAGACAAAGGGCCGCGCACGGAAGGCCGTCAAGGAGATCGCGGCAGAGCTCATCCGCCTCTACTCGGCGCGCATGGCCACCAAGGGCCGCGAGTTCGGGCAGGACACCCCCTGGCAGCGGGAACTCGAGGAGGCGTTCGCCTTTGTCGAGACGCCCGATCAGCTGAGCACCATCGACGACGTCAAGGCCGACATGGAGAAGCCGGTGCCGATGGACCGACTGGTGTGCGGAGATGTCGGCTTCGGCAAGACGGAGATTGCCGTGCGCGCCGCGTTCAAGGCGATCCAGGACGGCACCCAGGTGGCGTTGCTGTGCCCCACCACGCTGCTGGTCAAGCAGCACGTCGACACCTTCGCGGAGCGGTTTGCGCCGTTCCCCGTCAAGGTGGCGGCGCTCAGCAGGTTCCAGAGCGACAAGGAAGCCAAGGCCGTGGTCGAGGGGCTCGCCGACGGCACGATCGACATGGTCATCGGCACGCATCGGCTCATCACCGGTTCCGTGCGCTTCAAGCACCTCGGCCTGGCCATCATCGACGAGGAGCAGCGGTTCGGGGTCGAGCACAAGGAAACCCTCAAGGCCCTGCGCACCGACGTGGACGTGCTGTCGATGTCCGCCACCCCCATCCCGCGCACCCTTGAGTTGGCAGTGACCGGCATTCGCGAGATGTCCACGCTGGCCACTCCGCCCGAGGAACGCCACCCGATCCTCACCTACGTGGGGCCCCAAGAGACCGCGCAGGTGGCCGCCGCGATCCGCCGCGAGCTATTGCGCGATGGCCAGGTGTTCTACATCCACAACTCCGTGAAGTCCATCACGCGCGCAGCCATGCAACTGGCGGAGCTGGTGCCCGAGGCGCGCATCGCCGTCGCCCACGGCCAGATGGGTGAGAAGCAACTTGAGCAAGTGATCGTCGACTACTACGACAAGCAGTACGACGTGTTGGTGTGCACCACGATCGTCGAGACCGGGCTGGACATCTCCAACGCCAACACCCTCATCGTGGAACGTGCAGACACGTTCGGGCTCTCCCAGCTTCACCAGCTGCGCGGTCGTGTGGGGCGCGGTCGAGACCGCGCGTACGCCTACTTCATGTACCCGCCCGAGCGCACCCTCACGGAGACCGCCCACGACCGCCTCGAGACCATCGCGGCCAATACGGAGCTGGGCTCCGGCACTGCCGTGGCACTCAAGGACCTCGAAATCCGGGGCGCGGGCAACCTGTTGGGCGGCGAGCAGTCGGGCCACATCGAAGGCGTCGGCTTCGACCTCTACATCCGCATGGTGGGGGAGGCCGTCGCGGGCTTCCGCGGCCAAGGCGAAGAGGAGCGCGCCCCCGTCACGATCGACCTGCCGATCGACGCCCACATCCCCACGGGGTACATCGAGCACGAGCGTTTGCGCCTGGAGGCGTACCGCGCCATCGCCGATGCCACGGACGAGGCCGCGCTCGCCGCCGCCGCCCACGCCCTGGACGACCGCTACGGCGCCGTGCCCGAACCCGTGGCGAACCTGTTTGCCGTGGCGCGCATGCGCCTGGAACTGCGCACCCTCGGGGTGACGGACCTGGTCGCTCAGGGCAAGTACGTGCGCTTCTCGCCGATCGCGCTGCCGGACTCCGCGGCGATGCGGATCACGCGGCTGTATCCCGGCACACTCATCAAGCCAGCCGTCCGCAACATCCTCGTGCCAGCACCCACAACGTCGCGCATCGGCGGCTCGCCGGTCGAGGGACTCCCGGTGCTCGATTGGGCTCGCGAGGTGCTCAAGGCGACTCGGCAGGCTCCGGTAGGATGACGAGCATGAAGCGCATCTCGGCCGCACTCCTGGCTGTCCTTGTCCTCAGCGGATGTGCCGTCACCGGCCAGCCCGCCCGACCCGGCACCGCCGCCGTGTTTGACGGCAACACCGTCACCAACGACGAGGTGGCCGCGTGGTCGACGGCGTTGAAGGACCTCGGGTTCGCCAACGGCCCTGGCGAGGCCCTCACTCTGCTGCTGCTTGCGCCGATCGCCGAGCAGGGGGCGGTCGCTGACGGCAAGGTCGTGACCGATGAACAGGTCAAGCAGGACGCCATCTCATGGGCGCTCGCGAAGGGCCAAACGATCACCGAGGTGACGGACGACCAGATCGCCGTGGTGCGCATGGTGCGGGCCCTAGCGACGCAGGCCATTCCGGCAGATGGCGACTCCCTGACCTTCTCGCAGCCCGTGTTGGACGCGCTCGCCGGGATCGAAGCCCGAGCAGAGGTGAGCCCCGAGTACGGTGATTTCTCGCAAGACCTGTTTGCGGCCAGTGTCGCCGCGGCCGTTGCTGACATCGCCAACTACTCCAGTTCACCGGGCCAAGTCAGCTACCTCGTGCTCAAGAGCGTCAATGGTTTCAGCCCGTACGCGCAGCGCGAATGGATGGTTGACGAGGCGGCAAAGGACAGCGCCACCGCCTAGGTCCTGTGGCCCGACGCGGCCGAACCCATCTCGATAGACTCATGGGGGAGAACCCCATAGATGGCCGCTCACGCGGCACAACGATAGGAGCAACATGGCCAGCATTGAGGCCGTCGGCGCCCGCGAGATTCTTGACTCGCGCGGCAACCCCACAATTGAGGTCGAGGTCGCTCTTGAGGACGGCACGTTTGCGCGTGCGGCGGTCCCCTCGGGTGCTTCCACCGGAGCTTTCGAAGCAGTCGAGCGCCGTGACGGCGACAAGGGCCGTTACATGGGCAAGGGTGTCGAGCAGGCGGTTGACGCCGTCATCGACGAAATCGCGCCCGAGGTCGTCGGCCTCGACGCCACGGAGCAGCGCCTCATCGACCAGATCATGATCGACCTGGACGGCACGGACAACAAGGGCAAGCTGGGCGCCAACGCGATCCTCGGCGTGTCCCTCGCAGTCGCGAAGGCCGCCGCCGACAGCGCCGACCTGGCACTGTTCCGCTACGTGGGCGGACCCAACGCGCACGTGCTGCCCGTCCCGATGATGAACATCCTCAACGGCGGCTCGCACGCCGACTCGAACGTGGACATCCAGGAATTCATGATCGCCCCCGTGGGCGCTTCGTCGTTCCGTGAGGCCCTGCGTATGGGCGCCGAGGTCTACCACACGCTCAAGGCTGTACTCAAGGAGCGCGGCCTGGGCACCGGCCTCGGCGACGAGGGCGGCTTCGCCCCCAACCTTGATTCCAACCGTGAGGCTCTCGACCTGATCCTGGTCGCCATCGAGAAGGCCGGCTACACGCCGGGCGACGACGTGGCGCTGGCTCTCGACGTGGCCGCTTCCGAGTTCTACAAGGACGGCTCCTACCAGTGGGAGGGCGGACAGAAGACGCCCGCCGAGATGATCGCGTTCTACGAGGGCCTCGTGGCGGACTACCCGCTCGTGTCGCTCGAGGACCCGCTGGACGAGGATGACTGGGCCAACTGGACGGCGCTGACCGCTTCGGTCGGTACCAAGACCCAGGTGGTCGGCGACGACCTGTTCGTGACCAACCCCGTGCGCCTCAAGAGGGGCATTGAAGAGGCCGCGGCCAACTCGCTGCTCGTCAAGCTCAACCAGATCGGCACCCTGTCCGAGACCTCCGACGCGGTGGCGATGGCCCAGCGTGCGGGCTTCACCGCAATGGTGTCGCACCGTTCCGGCGAGACCGAAGATGTCACGATCGCGGACCTGTCCGTGGCGTACAACTCCGGCCAGATCAAGACGGGCGCCCCTGCCCGCGGCGAGCGCATCAACAAGTACAACCAGTTGATGCGCATCGAGGAAGAACTGGACGACGCCGCGGTGTACGCGGGCAAGTCCGCCTTCCCCCGCCGCTACGGCAAGTAGGCAGTAAGCCGACGTTGAGTCGGCGACCAACCGAACACAGGTGACTCTCCGCGAGTCACCGCCAAACGCGCGCGGCGCGCCAGGACAATGAGGGCATGTCTGCCCCCACCCGTCCGGGCGCGCCGCGTTCGTCTGCGCGCAGCGGATCGTCGCGCACGGGGTCGTCTCGCGCCACCGCGACCCGTGGGGGCGGGGCGCGCACGTCCCCGCCAGCCCGACCGGGCCAGAGCGCATCGTCCGGAAGCATTCCCAAGGTGAAGCAGGCGATCCAAGCGGCACCCGCACGCGGGTCCTTCGCGGCGGTGCTGTCGTGGCGGACGCTCGTGCTTGCGGGCGTGCTGGGGCTTGCCTTCGCGCTCGTGTGGCCGTCGGCCAGGGTGTACATGGATCAGCGCTCGCAGATCAACGACCTTCGAGCCGAACGCGACACCGCCCAAACAGAGGTCGATGACCTCAACGCGCAATTGGCCCGCTGGAACGACCCGCCCTTTGTGGTCGCCCAGGCCCGCGAGCGGCTGGCGTACGTGTTCCCGGGCGAGACACCGTATCGAGTAGTCGATCCCGAGGTGGCGCGGCCAGCTGCGGAGGGTTCTGTCGACGCAGTGCGTGCCGGCGAGACGGACGTCAACGATGGTCCCTGGTACGACAAGATGTGGGCGTCGATCCAGACAGTAGGAGAGGGCCCTCCGGCTCCAGTTGTGGCGAGCGTGGTTCCCGCGCAGCCTGATCAGCCCGCGCCGCAAGCGACCAACCCCCCCGTAGAATTGGGCGGGTGAGCGTCGCCCCCGAAGACATCGAGACCCTGCACTCCCAATTGGGTCGCGTGCCCAGGGGTGTGGTGGCCGTGGCGGCGCGTTGCGTGTGCGGGAACCCCACCGTCGTGAAGACGGCCCCCCGGCTGCCGGACGGGACTCCCTTCCCCACGCTGTACTACCTGACGCATCCGGGCGCGGTCGCGGCGACGTCCACCCTCGAGGCCACCGGAGCCATGCGGCCGATGCAGGAGCGATTGGGCCAGGACGAGCAGTTGGCGGCGGCGTACCGGGCCGCGCACGAGCGCTATCTCGAGGAGCGTTACGCGATCGAGGATGTGGAGCAGATCCACGGCATTTCCGCGGGCGGCATGCCCGACCGCGTCAAGTGCCTCCACGTGCTCGTGGGCCATGCGCTCGCGTCGGGCCCCGGCGTGAATCCGCTGGGCGACGAGGCGCTCGCACTCATGGCGGATCGGTGGCGCCCCGATCGCTGCGCGTGCGACCGGCCCCGGGCGAGTTCCGACGACGCTGAGCGCGGCTAGGGTGGAACGCATGACTCGCGTCGCTGCCGTGGATTGCGGCACAAACTCTCTCCGCCTCTTGATCGCCGACGTCGTGGACGGGCGTCTCACCGATGTGGTGCGCACCATGACGGTCGTGCGGCTCGGACAGGGGGTGGACAAGACAGGCGAGTTCACGGCCGAAGCTCTTGACCGGACCTTCGCAGCGGTGGACGAGGCCGCGGCCCAGTGCCGCGACCACGGGGTCGAGGCCATACGGTTTGTGGCGACCTCCGCGACGCGCGACGCGCGCAACCGCCAGCAGTTCCTCGACGGCGTGAGTGAGCGCCTGGGAGTGGTTCCCGAGGTCATCTCGGGCCACGAGGAGGCGGCCCTGAGCTTCCGTGGCGCCACGTCGGTGCTCGACTCCAGTCACGATGCGCCCTACCTGGTCGTGGATCTGGGCGGCGGCTCCACCGAGGTGGTGCTGGGAACGGACGCGCCGGAATGGTCCCACTCGATGGACGTCGGCTGCGTGCGGATGTCGGAGCGTCACCTCGTGTCCGATCCGCCCGAGCCCGACGAGATCGCCGAAGCAGTGCGGGACATCCATGCCGCGATCGACGCCGCCTTCGAGGGCGTCCCGGTGGAGCAGACGCGCACGCTCGTGGGCCTTGCCGGATCGATCACCACGGTGACCGCCCACGCGCTCGGCCTGCACTCCTACGACCGCGGCCGCATCAACGGCGCGGTGCTTCCGATCGATGCGGCCATGAAGGCCTGCGACGAGTTGCTGCACGCCTCGCATGCCTCTCGGGCCGCGTTGGGCTTCATGCACCCCGGTCGCGTCGATGTCATCGGCGCCGGTGCGCTCGTGTGGCACACGCTCATGGGCAGGGTGCGCACCGCCGTGCACGACGCTGGCGGCGAGTTACCGCACGTCGTCACCAGCGAGCACGACATCCTGGACGGCATCGCGTTCTCCGCGGCTGAGCTCGCGCAATAGCCGCAGCCCCCGTAGCCCAACCGGCAGAGGCAGCCGACTTAAAATCGGCACAGTGCGGGTTCAAATCCCGCCGGGGGCACCGAGCATTTCAAGGGCACGGCACAGTATCTTCGCTCGTTAGAGTGGCAAGCATCCCAAGGAGGAACCATGGCGAACCCGGTCTTTTCGAACACCAAGGAATTTACGTCAGGCACGCCCGGCGGCTTTGACCCCGCCGTGCAGCGCACCGGCGTCGAGGGCGCCCACGACCGGATGACGTACGAGGGCACGATCACCAAGGCGGCCTCGCTGTTCCTGGTCGCGGTCGCATCGGCAGTGTTCGTCGGCATGGTGATCCCCGGGCTCACGCTTCCCATCTCGCTCGCCGCATTCGCGATGAGCCTCGTGGTGGCCTTCGGCACGCGACACCAGCCCAAGCCGGGCCTGATGGCGATCACCATCGCCCTCTTTGGCGGCGCGGCCGGTGGCATGTCGGTGTACTACGAGGCGGCCTACGGTGGCATCATCTTGCAGGCGCTGGTCGCCACCGCCATCGTCTTCGCGAGCGCGCTGACCGCGTACCGCATGGGCTGGATTCGGGGCTCGGCCAAGATTCGCAAGTTCTTGGCGATCGCGATGCCCGCTTACGTGGTCTTCTCGCTCGTCAACGTCGCGATGGTGATGTTCGGCGGTTTCAATATGCGCGAAGTGGAGATTGCGGGGCTCGGCGTCAACCTGGGCCTCATCCTGTCCCTGTTCGCCATCGCCATCGGCGCACTCATGCTGATCAGCGACTTCGACTTTGTGGAGAACGGCGTCATCAAGGGCCTGCCAGCCAAGTGGGAGTGGAGCGCCGCCTACGGGCTGGTGTTCGCGATCATCTGGATCTACATCGAGATGCTGCGCCTGCTGAGTTACTTGCGCCGCTAGCCACACCCTCACGACTCGGAGAGAACCGCCATGGCAATGTATGACCTACCGCTATCCGAACTTCGTGGATACAAGCCCGACGTGCGGGAGCCCGCCGACTTTGACGAGTTCTGGGCAGGCACGCTGGCGCAGGCGCGCGACATCGGCGGCGAGATTGTGCTGGGAGACGTGCTGCGGTTGGCGGGCGTTGAAGTCACGGACGTCACGTTTCCCGGCTACGGTGGGCACCCCATCAAGGCCTGGTACGCCCGGCCGACAGGTGCTTCGGAAGACCTTCCCTGCGTGGTGGAGCTTGCGGGCTACGGCGGCGGTCGAGGACTCGCCATCGAGCACACGCTGTGGCCGGCCGTCGGTTATGCGTACGTCTTTATCGACACCCGCGGCCAGGGCAGTGCGTGGGGCAATGGGGGAGATACTCCCGATCCCGTCGGTGCGGAGCAGGCCACGCCCGGATACATGACGCGCGGCATTCTTGAGCCCTCGACCTATTACTACCGACGGCTCGTCACCGACGCGGTGCGGGGCGTTGACGCTGTTCGCACTCTTGCAGGCGTCGATCCGTCGCGCGTCATGTTCAAGGGCATATCGCAAGGCGGCGGTATGTCGCTCGCGGTGGCGGCGCTCGTGCCCGACCTTGCGGCTGTGATGCCGGAGGTGCCGTTCCTGTGCCACTTCGAGCGAGCCCTCGAACTCGTGGACACGATGCCGTATGCAGAGATCACGCAGTATCTGTCGGTTCACCGCGATGTCGCCGAGCAGGCCCTCACCACGCTGAGCTACTTCGACGGCGTGAACTTTGCGAAGCGCGCCGCCGCCCCGTCGCTGTGGTCGGTGGCCCTCATGGACCTCATTGCTCCGCCGTCGACGGTATTCGCTGCCTTCAACTGGTACGGAGGCGCGTCGGAGACGGCGTCAAAGCAGATCGAGGTCTACCCGTACAACGGACACGAGGGCGGTCAGGCGCACCAAGTCGCCAAGCAGCTGCAGTTCGTGGCCGACATTCTGGGCTGACGCCCGGACGAGGGGCCGTTAGGCATAACTGACCTGGCAGAACCCGTGATTGCAGTAGCCGCTTGGGTTCTTGTAGAGGTACTGCTGGTGGTAGTCCTCGGCGTAGTAGAACTCGCCGTCTCCCGCGGCATCGACCATGTCGATCTGCGTGGAAATCGCGCCGAAGCCCTGGCTCGCGAGGCGAGCCTGATAGGTGTCGCGTGAGGCTCCGGCGGCGTTCAGTTGCGCGGGCGTGGTGGCAAAGATCGCGGACCGATACTGGGTGCCGACGTCGCCGCCCTGACGGTTGGACGTGGTCGGGTCGTGGTTCTCCCAGAATGCCGCGAGCAGCGCCTCCACCGAGACCTTGGCGGGGTCGTACACCACCTGGACGGCCTCCGTGTGGCCCGTCAAGGACGTGCAGGTCTCCTCATACGTGGGGTTCTTGGTCCAGCCGCCGATGTACCCGGCGGCGGTCGAGTACACGCCGTCGAGCTGCCAGAAGATGCGTTCCGAGCCCCAGAAACACCCCATGCCTACGTACAGGACTTCGAGGCCCTCAGGCCAAGGACCCTTGAGAGGCGCACCCAGCACCACGTGGCGTTCCACCACCTGTAAGGGGGTATCGCGACCCTCGAGCGCCTTGTCCTTCGCGACCATCTGGGTCTTCGTCACACCAAGCATGTGTGCCACCTCCGATGCTTCAACGTCGCGGGGCATCCTTTGTGTTCCAGCGCTCGCGATACGCTCGGTTCATGGCGCCAGAGGAGTTCACACCCGAGCAGGCTGCGGACGCGGTCCAAGACGCGGTCGGCAGTACCGAAGACAGCGTCGTCACCACTGTTCCGCTGGCTTTGAGGGTCGCGGGGGCGTGGTCGTGGCGCGTCATCGTGGTCGGCATTGTGCTCGTCGCGGTCGGCAACGTGCTGGCACTTCTGAGCCCCGTGGTGCTACCTCTGGTCATTGCATTGCTGATCGCCGCGCCGCTCGAGCGCGTCGTGACGTGGATGCAACGGTTGAAGATTCCACGCGGACTGGGCGCCGCGATCGCAGTCCTGATGCTCGTCGCGGTCGCGCTCGGGCTCGCAGTCGCGATCGGCACGTCGGTGATCAGCGGTTTCGACTCTTTGCGACAGTCCGCCGCCGAGGGTTTCGACACGCTGGTTAACTGGCTCGTCGACGGCCCGCTGCACGTGTCGAGCGACCAAATTAACGGCGTCGTCGACCAGGTCATGAGCACCGCGCGCGACAACGCGTGGGGCCTCGCTTCGGGCGCATGGAGCGTGACGGGGACCATCGGTGCGCTCGTGGCCGGAGTGGTGCTCGCACTGCTGTCCCTCTATTTCTTCTTGCGCGACGGCGCTCAGATGTGGGGATTCTTTGTGAGCCTCGCGCCCAAGCGCGGGCGCGCCAGCATGGACCGTGCGGGCCAGGCGGGCTGGATCACGCTGCGCCGTTACACGCAGACGTCCGCGTTCGTCGCGTTCATCGACGCCGTGGGCATCGGCGTCGGCGCATGGATCCTGGGCGTGCCGTTGGCGCTACCCATCGCAATCGCCGTGTTCATGTTTTCGTTCATCCCCATCTTTGGTGCGGGAATCTCCGGCGCCGTGGCGGTGCTGGTGGCGCTCGTGGATGGTGGCTGGGTCACCGCGTTGCTGATGCTGCTGATCGTGCTGTTCGTCCAGCAGACCGAAGGCAACATCCTCTACCCGTGGTTGTTTGGCAAGGCCGCCTCGGTCCACCCCATGGCAATCCTGCTCGCCGTGTCGGCGGGCACCCTCCTGGCGGGCCTCGCTGGAGCCGTCATCGCCGTGCCGATCCTCGCGTTCACGGTGGCCTTCGGACGCGGCCTGCACAAGGAGTTTGTCCTGTCGCGCGAGGACGCCTTCCCCTTGACGGGCCAAATCCCGCTGATTGCGGAAAAGTCCAGGGAGGCGTTCAGGCGCGCCCGCACCAAGGTCACCACCTCGCAAATCAAGGTGCGCAAGCACCGCAAGCACCGCAAGCGCTGACGCGCGCTGTCGTTCGCCGTGGAGTGCCTCGCGTACGATTCCGGCCGGTGTCGCTCCTGCACGCTGATTGAAACGCCCTACGTTCGGCAAGTCGCGTCCAAGCAGGACACTCTCGAACGTTTGCTCGCCGAAGCGCTGGGAGAGGCCGCCTCTGCTATCGAGTGGCGGGAGCCGATGCTTGGCCCCGAATCGGGGTTTCGCACCAAAGCGAAAACGGTCGTTGCGGGCGCGGTTGACGCGCCGACGGTCGGCATCCTTGACGCGGAAGGCCACGGCATTGACCTGCGGGACTGCCCGCTGTATGACCCGACCCTCACTGCGGCGTTCCCGATCTTCGCGGCCTTTGTCACCGTGGCGGGCTTGCAGCCGTACAGCGTGCCGGAGCGGCGCGGTGAACTGAAGCACATCATCGTGACGGCCTCCCCATCGGGCGAGCTGATGGCACGATTCGTGTTGCGCTCCACCGAGGCATTGTCACGCATCCGCAAGCACCTTCAGTGGCTGCAGGAACGACTGCCCGCGCTCGTTGTCGTTACCGTCAACGTGCTTCCCGAGCATCGTGCCGTGATGGAAGGCGAACGCGAGATTGTCCTGACTGAGCGCAACGAGTTGCACATGGACCTCGGGGCCGTGGACCTCCGGCTGCGCCCGCAGAGTTTCTTCCAGACCAACACCGACGTGGCCCGCGCGCTGTACGCGCATGTGGCCGACTGGGTCGACGAGTCGCGGCCCGACTCCGTGTGGGACCTGTATTGCGGTGTGGGAGGCTTCGCGCTCCACTGCCTTGCCGAGGGCCGTGCCGTCACGGGCGTCGAGTCGTCGGAACAGGCCGTGTTCAGCGCGCGCGCCACCGCGGCAGAGATGATGAAGCAGGGCGTTGCCGGCGCCGGCGAGGTCCGCTTTGTTGCCGCCGATGCGACGGTGTGGGCGG
>Ga0314774_1001111_pt1 | contig 18300 bp, 15 predicted proteins | sample MetaGCBIA2018_FD_204515 | JGI IMG/M metagenome (GOLD analysis project Ga0314774, IMG submission 204515) | Cryopeg brine microbial communities from Beaufort Sea near Barrow, Alaska, United States - CBIA 2018 | ecosystem: Environmental > Aquatic > Marine > Coastal | place: USA: Alaska | collected...
TGGCCAATAACTGTGAATCTTCAATGGCTTCAATATAAAATTTTGACGGTACTCCATTATAAAACGCATTAAAATCGCCAATCCACCAATTTTCAATGGCAAATTGAATAATATGTTTGTTTCCGTTTTCATCTAAATAATAGCCTATTAAACAACCTTTTACCACAAAATACTCGTGTTTTACAAATGTACTCGGTTGCACCAGTTTTTTTCGCTTGGCAATTTTTACCGAAACCAAAACAGATTTAAAATAATCCTTCTCTGTTTTAGAAAGTGTAATGTGTTGATTTATATGCTTTAAAATAGTCTCGTACATTTCTAAAATTATGGTAAGTTAGGTCTATTATGGTTGTACAATATAAACAACTTTAAACTATTAACATTCTTTTAAATATTAATGGTTCAGGAACTTATTAAATTATTTTAAATGAACTAAAAAATATTGGCTAAATTTTTAGTATTTTTATTTCATCAATTTAATTTGCCATGGAAGACAAAAAAACAATCTGCAAAAACTGTGAACAAGAATTTCAGGAATCATTTCAGTTTTGTCCATATTGTGGCCAGAAGGCAAAAGACAATCTTACCATGGGCGTTTTATTTTACAACACCATAAGTAATTATTTTTCTGTTGACGCGCGATTTTTAAAGAGCTTCTTTCCGCTATTGTTTCGTCCAGGTTATTTGGCAAAAAAGTTTGTTGAAGGGAAGCGTTTGTTATATCTGCATCCTGCTCAATATTATTTATTTTCTTCTGTAGTTTTCTTCTTTTTATTTTCTTTTCAAGCCCGTGAATACAACCAGAAAGTAGATAATGTTTTGAAGAAAGGTTTTGAAAAAAATCAAATTTCAAAGTTTGATTCTATCCCAAAAAACAATCTGGATTCTATTTCCATAACAAAACTTACCAAGCCTTTAAGGGACCAGCAGATTCTCACAGGTATGGATGAAGCGGAATTAAAAAAATTGGATTCCATTATAAAAACAGATGCAAATTCTGATGATATTGGCTCTATAAATTTCGATTTTTTTAATAAAAAGAAATTGGACTCCCTAATTGCCACAGGTGCGCCAGAGGCAGAACTATTAAAGTCCATGGGAATGGATGATGATGCAGGTTTTTTAAAACGACGAGTTTACCTTCAAATGCTTAAATTTCAAAAAAATAGCGGAGACGGTATTATGCAGGCATTCTTTGACAGTATTCCTATTGCCTTATTTTTTCTACTTCCAATTTTTGCATTTATTTTAAAAATATTCTATTGGAAAAGAGGAAGCTTTCCTCATCATCTGGTTTTTAGCTTTTACTACTTCTCCTTTCTATTTATGATCATGGGCATTGTAATGCTTGTTGATTTCTTTTGGAAAATACCTAACTGGGTCGATGGTATTGTTGCAGCATCAACATACGTCTATCTCTTAATAGCTGTAAAGCAATTTTATAGACAAGGTTATTTTATTAGTTTTATTAAAACAGGAATGGTCACTTTTATTTATTTGATTTTTGTATTGCCAATTGCATTAGCGGTCATGCTAACGGCATCATTCTTATTCTATTAAGATAATCAAAACTTCTTCATTTAAGGCTTGTTGTTGTAAATTAATGTGCCGTTTTTATTGAATTATATTAGGGTTTTTAATTTATACATCACATTTACAATTCTTTTGAAGAAGTTTATGAGTGTAAAATATATTTAGGAACTTCCTTTTATTAGCTAAAAAATTATTAAATTAGAGTAGTAAATTAAAATAAAAACATAATGAAACATTACTATTGAACATTTTACAAATTATGTTTTAATAGTTTAGCTAAAAGATTAAACACAGAATATCTTACATAACTGCTTTGAAAATTAAAAAGCTCATGGTACAAATTATTAAAACATTGGTTCCCATACCCCCAAATAAGAAATTATCTGTTCTTGAGATTCTTTTATATATAGTGCTGATTTCTATTGTGCTCTACTTTGGCAAAACCTTGTTTATTCCGCTCAGTTTTTCATTACTCGTTAGCTTTATTCTTTATCCAATTTGCAAGTGGCTGGAAAATAAAGGAGTCAATAAAATGGTGAGTATTTTACTAGCCATTTCTATGATATTCATTCTATTGGCAGTCATAACTTTATTGCTATTTACGCAGATTGAAGGATTTTTACAGCAATGGCAAACATTCAGGATCAAATTTTCAGAATCATTGGTTCAGTTATATGCCTTTTTAGAAAATCGATACGGCATAAAGACAAATGATTTATCAGAACTGCCAAAAAATTTGGTAAATGGCTCCGGTACCCAGATTTTTGGATTTCTGATAAATACGGCCTATTCAATTTCCATGTCCGTTTTTTTTCTAATAATAATCCCTGTTTTTTCGACACTTATACTTTATTACCGCCATATGCTCGCAAATGTGTTGTACAAACTTTTTCCTTTAGATAAAAAAGAGTCCATTCATGAAATCCTAACTGAATCAATTAATTCTTATTATAATTTTGTTAAGGGAATGTTGCTTGTATATTTAATTGTAGGTATTTTGAATAGTATCGGATTGGCAATTATTGGTATTCCGCACGCAATTGCTTTCGGATTTATTGCTTCAATTCTAACATTTGTTCCCTATGTAGGAATTATGATCTCTTCTCTTTTACCCATTGCAATTTCGTGGATAACCTATGATTCTATGTGGTATCCGTTGGGAGTAATTATAGTTTTTACGGTTGTTCAAATCCTGGAAGGAAATATAATATTTCCCTTTGCTGTGGGCAACCGTTTAAAAATCAATCCACTTATCATTATTATTGTAATCATTGCTGGCGGTATTTTATGGGGAGCCGCAGGCATGATTTTATTCATTCCGTTCATAAGCATCATTAAATTAATTTCCGACCGCACAGAAAGTTTAAAAACATTGTCCTTATTATTGGGAACTGACACTCCTCCAAAGAAAAAGCGCAAATGGTTATTTAGGAAAAAAAGTTAACTGTTTATTAAAGTATAAAGTTTGATTCTATAATCTTAAAAACAAACTGATAACTTTTATGTTTTACCAACTAATTGGCCTGTAATCTTTTAAGAATTTACCGCACCAATGTTTTCCGGTATTGATGCCGTCAAATAACGGATCCATAACACGTGCTGCGCCATCAACAATATCAAGTGGTGGCTGAAAATCGTGCTGTTCTTGTTTCATTTTTGCCAATTCCAGTGGATCTTCATCGGTTACCCAGCCGGTATCAACCGCATTCATATAAATCCCGTCTTTTGCCAAAGTGCCGGAAGAAGTATGCGTCAGCATATTCAAAGCAGCCTTGGCCATGTTGGTGTGCGGATGTCGATCTTCCTTAAAAGACGGATAAAATTTCCCTTCCATAGCAGAAACATTGATGATGTGTTTTTGTCCGGTATTGTCCTTTTTCATCACTTCTGAAAGACGGTTGCACAATACAAAAGGCGCCACTGAATTCACCAACTGAACCTCTATCATTTCAGTGGTTTCAATCTGGCCAAGTTTTAATCGCCAGCTATTTGTTTTTCTTAAATCTACCTGTTGTAAATCTGCATCCAGTTTTCCTTCCGGAAAAACTTCATTGGTAACCAATTCTTTATCAAAACTATAGGGAATTTGAGACAATCTTGCCGAAGCTCGCAATCCAATTCCCGGCTCAGGGCCGTGCCAGCTCACCGGCATATTTTGATTGGGTGAAGCTCCTGATGATAATGCAAATAATTCTTGTAAACAACTCCAATGGTCAAATAATAAATCTCTTGTGTTTTTTGGCAAAGAAGCTATTGGACTTTCTTCGTTCTTCATCAAATGCTGATAAAATCCGGAAGGGCGTCTCACTGTTTGCGCCGCATTGTTGATAAGAATGTCCAATCGTCCATATTTTTGCTCCACAAAATTGCAAAATATTTCCACGCTCGGAATATGCCTTAAATCAAGTCCATGAATTTTTAAACGATGCCCCCACTCTACAAAATCATCTTCTTGCGAAAATCGCAATGCAGAATCTACCGGGAAACGCGTAGTTGCAACTACGGTTGCACCACCGCGCAAAAGCATTAAGGTTATATGATATCCTATTTTTAAACGAGAACCTGTGATTACAGCTATCTGTCCGTCTACATTGGCAGTTTGAAAACGTTTTGCATAATTAAAATCACCACAATCCGGACACATACTGTCGTAAAAATGGTGCATTTTTAAAAAAGGCGTTTTACAAACATAACAGTTTTTATGCGACTCAAATTCTAGCTGTTCTTTATGCTCAAAATGAGCTGTTTGAAGCAATTTAGGCGCCACAAACACTGAAGTTTCACGGGCATTTCTTATACCGGTTTCCTTGCGGGCAGTTTTCTCTTTTGCCGCTAATTTACGTTGTGCCGCTTTTTTACCATCTTTTTTTCTTCGTGAAAATTCATCACGATCAGGTCTGGAAAACATACCGGCAACTTTTATCAGTTCGGTTCTTTGTTCTTTTCCTATATCAAAAATCTGATCAGTATCTGTGACCAATTGAGACAATACGGCAATACATTTCTCAATTTCTTCAGAAGAGATTGTCTTGTTATTTTCCATTTCCTTCTTTTGCATCATAAAAAACTTGCGCTGAAATCGGCGAAACTTGTGTTGCGCGATGTCCAAGCATTAAGGCTGCAAATATAGTTTTAAAATTTTGGCTGTGATTTGTTTTGTTCCCCTGATATTTTCACTGTATCAGTTCCAAATTTTAATAAATTGTTTCACCAATCAATTATTTAAACACGCGTTTTTTAAGATTTAATTCGTCTGGAAAACCTTGAAAACATGACTATTTTTTTCTTTGTATTGATAAAATAAACGCCTATTAACAATACAAGTGCTGCAATAATGGACTGTAAAGTAATTTGTTCCTTTAAAAAATATGCGCCAAGTATCATTGCTATAATTGGATTTACATAGGTTGAAGTGGATACTTTTTCAGGCGATACAGTTCTTAATAAGTAATTAAATGCGGTAAATGCCACGATGCTTCCAAATAAAACAAGCGCAATCATAGAAAACTGAACCTTCCCGCTCCATTGCGAAGGAAATATCCATACTTCCCTAAATAAGAAACTCACAACTAAAAGTGTTATGCCTGCGCTTAACATTTGATAACCCGTATTCACAAAAAAGTTTGGAGGAAGATCGGCTTTGGATACAAATATACTTCCGTATGCCCAACTTATGATGCACACAAAAATCATAGCCATTCCCAATAACGTTCCTTCCTGATTGATAAACTGTTTTTGACTCACCAAAAGAAATATTCCAAGCATTCCTAAAATAGCACCTACAACGGACATTGCTTTAATCTTTTTTCCATCTAAAATTCGCATTAACAACAACACTACCAATGGCTGTGCTGATGTTTCAAGTGCCGCAAAACTACTGTCAACATATTTAAGCGCCCATACAATTACGCCATTTCCAAATGATAAAAATAAAAAACCAGCTATGACGCTATTAACCAATTGTTTTCGGGTAACACTTAATTTACTTCCCATAAAATAGGCAATTATGAAAATCAAGGTACCTGCAGTTATAAATCGAATAGAAGCCAACATAAAAGGAGGCAATTCAGTAACCGCAATTTTATTTAAAAGATACGTTGATCCCCAAATTACATAAATAGAAAAAAACGCTAAAACGATAAGAAAAGCAGGACTTCTTAATTTGCCCATAACTAAATATTGTTGATTTTAAAGGTGGTTTTTAAGGTATCAATATTAAGAAAAACAAATCAATTAATTATACATATATTCGCTTTAATTTTAAATACCTGAAAAGGTCCAATCAGCATATTTTTAATGAAAGCCATTCATATTTTATGATACTTTTTTCGTAATTTAATGTAATATAAGAAAATCATGAAAACAGTATTAACCATTTTATTAGGATTTTTCGCACTAACGGCCAATGCGCAAAATTATATTGATATTATGCGTTTTTCCTATGCCAACACACCTCTTAATAATTTTAATAACACTTCGGAACAATCAAAAGTTGAAGAATTTGGATTGCAATTGACTTTTCCTGTTGTGCTCAGTGAAAAGACAATTATTTTAACGGGCTTGTCAGCAGACAGAAGCCGATTAAAACTGGATCCGGATTTTACAGACCATACCGCCCTTAATAAAGTTAGGCTGCAGATTGGATTAAACCAGGTGCATTCTGAAAAATGGACGGGAACTTATGTGCTGCTTCCAAGTATCGCTTCCGACTTTGAGTCGATTTCCAAGGAAGATTTTCAAATTGGATTGTTATCTTTATTCACTTACAAAAAAACGGAAAACCTAAAGTATAAAATAGGTTTTTATGCAAATACTGAAAAATATGGTCCTTTATTTGTTCCGTTATTCGGCTTGTATTATTTAAGTCCGAACCATAAATTTGAATCGACCTTGCTGTTACCCGGTCAAGCTGACTTCAACTATCAGTTGTCTGAAAAAACAGCTTTAGGTATTAATTTCGACGGAATGACTTCGAGTTATAATTTACACAAATCAATTTATATCCCTAAAGGACAATATGTTGTAAGAAGTTCAAATGAATTATATACGTATCTCCAATTTCAACTCGGAAAATCTTTGGTTGCCAAAACCAAGGTTGGTTATTCAATAAGTCGGACTTATAAAGTATTTGACAATAATGACAAAGTGGATTTATCGCTGAGTTCTTTATATTTTGGTGACAACAGGACACAACTGAACACAAACTTCGAAAAAGGAGCTATTTTTAAAGTGGAACTTTTATACCGGATTCATTTTAAATAAATATATAGCTATGGAACTCGCTTTTTTTGAATACATTTTTATCTAAGTAACCGTATCATGAATCATACATTAAAATTTTATATCTTTTTGATGGCTATTTTCTGCTTCAATATAGGATTTTCCCAGGAAAAACCTGTAGTAAAAGATTCTATAAAAATGTATGAGCGTATTGAAAAGTATTCAAAGAAAAGAAAGTTCACTAAAATGTTTCATAAGTGGATTTTTGAGCCGGTAAAAATAAAAAAATCTGCATCTTCCATAAAACCTAAGAGGAAATCCCGCAAAAAAGTTGAAGATAAGATTATACGAAACATCAACATAAAAACCCTGGATCCATTTGGATTTTCCGTTTCAGACACGACAAAACAAGCAAGAAATTGGGGTGAAAAATCGGGAAATCGTCTCCATATCACAACACGTAAATTGGCCATAAAAAATCTGTTGCTGTTTAGAAGAAACAAACCTTTGGATACGCTTTTGGTAAGCGAATCTGAACGTTTAATAAGGCTACAAAAATATGTAAGGGAAGTTAAAATCACCGTGGAACAAGTCTCCGAAAACTCAGATTCAGTTGATGTTTATATTAGGGTTTTAGATACTTGGAGTTCTATTCCGAAAGGATCCGTCTCTTCCTCAAAAACCAGTATGGGTCTTCAAGAAAGAAACTTTTTGGGAACAGGCCATGAATTTTACAACCGATATTCAAAGCGCTTCGAAGACGGAAAATATGCATACAGCATGAGGTATGAAATTCCAAATATTAAAAACACCTTCATTAAAACAACCATTGACTACCATACAGAGTTAAACAATCATTTTGGAAAAAGTTTAAATATTGAACGTACTTTCTACTCACCTTTTACCCGCTGGGCAGGAGGGGTTTATATTGATGAGCAATTTAGAATTGACTCTCTTCAAAATGCGCAATTGCAATACGGCAACCAAAATTTAAAATACAGATCACAAGATTTTTGGGGTGGTATTTCCTTCCCTATTTTTAAGAAAAAATCCATAAAACACAGCCCGTTAAACTTGGTATTTTCAACCAGATTATTAAATGTCCAGTATAAAGAAAGTCCAACAATTGACTATGACAGCATTAATTTTTATGCTGGAGAAACTTTTTATTTAAGTAGCATCGGAATTAGTTCCCGGAAATTTGTTGAAGACCATTATCTGTTTCATTACGGTATTATTGAAAATGTCCCAATTGGCAAAATTTACGGAATCACAGGCGGTTATCAAAGAAAAAACAATGAAGGAAGAGGGTATCTTGGTGCCAGAGCTTCATTTGGAAACTATCACAGTTGGGGTTATTTGAGCACTAATTTTGAATATGGCACCTTTTTCACCGCTTCAAAAACTGAACAGTCTGCCTTTTCATTTCAGGCAAATTATTTTACAAATTTGGTCGAACTCGGAAAAAAATGGAAGATGAGACAATTTATAAAACCTCAAATTATTATTGGAAAAGACAGGCTAAATTCCGTTGGAGACAAATTGTCACTCAATGAGAATGTTCCTTTTCAGGGAAGTTATGGCGCAGGTTTTAAAGGTAATAATGGGTCGGGAATTAGCGGGTTTAACAGTGCGTTTTTCGGTACAAAAAAATTCGTTCTTTCATTGCAAACACAGCTTTATTCGCCTTGGAACATTCTAGGCTTTAGGCTAAATCCTTATTTTAATTACACTGCCGCAATGCTTGGAAATAAAAATATCGGTCTCACAAAAAGTAAGTTATATTCTTCTATTGGAATTGGATTAATCATTTACAATGATTATTTGGTTTTCAACTCATTTCAGTTTTCTATTTCTTATTATCCTAATATCCCCGGTCAAGGAAATAATATTTTTAAAACCAATTCTTTTGGAACAACAGATTTTGGGTTGCAAAATTTTGATTTTGGAAAACCGAGACCTGTTATTTACAAATAAAAAGTACTTAAAGTCTTAACTGCGGAGTTAGCTTAAAAAAAGCGAATTAAATAATTGCACTATTTAGTTTCATCGGATTAATCATCATCATCGTGTTCATCGTGTTCATCATCCGATTTATTATAGTTAATTTGTTCTTTATTATTTTTATTGGAATTTGGCATTCTAATATCGTGTTCATTGGCACTTTTATGGCATAAAACACAATCTTGGAAATCCCTTATTCCTTCTTCCAAATGCTCCGACCTTATATTTGCCTGTGAGTGTTCATGGCAACCATAACAAGTATACTTTTTAAAATCATTTCCAACATGGCAAGTGCTGCATTTATCAGGACTATGATCTTTGTCGAGCACAAAAAACAAGGAATGATTAAAGGTTGAAGGCAACCATTTACTGGTAGTATGACATTCGTTACAATTGGTTTTTACTGATTCATGAAATGCATCTTTTGGGGATTGATGACAAGAAGCGCAATTATCCTTGTCAATTCCTTCAATCAGCTCGTGATTAAAAGAACCTGAAAGTTTCCATTCGCTGGTTATGTGGCAACTTTTACAATCGGTTGAAAGTTGTTTATGAAGTTCATTATCCGGTGTTTTATGGCAACTCACACAATTATTTACAACCTTATTTGTTAACACGGAATGTTCAAATTTACTTAATGACAATTTAGGATTTATTCCTTTATGGTCTGTATGGCAAGCAATACAATCTTGATTTATGAAACTTTCATGAAATAACACCTTACTTTTATTTGTAAGAGTATCTATTGAAATCAAAGTGTCTTTTCCTATTTCAGATAATTTATGGCAAGAAATACATTTATCATTTGAAATCCCTCTAAAAGGCTGATGGCAAGATAGGCATTTGGTATCAAAATTCTGATGCCCTTGCGACAATTCACCAGGGTTAATCATCCTATGTGGATATAAATATGTAATTGCGACACTTCCTATTATGATCAATAAAAAAAATAACTTTTTCATGAGCTAAAAATAACGATGGTTACAATGTGAATTAAGGAAAAAATCAATAACAGCAAGGTTATAGGCAAATGAGCCGTACGCCATTGCTTCATCAAATCAACTGTAATTGAATCCATAAAAAGCTTTTTGTCGGCTGCTTCTTTGTCCATGCCATCTGCAATCAGAAATTGCCTTTTGTGTTTCAAATTTTCATTCGACTTTTTTAACAAATATTTCCCCACCAATCCGCTTGCCACGGCAATCAACAACATTAAAATTGCCAACCAAGGCAAAATGGCGTTAAAATGAATTCCTGCGTGGACCAAAAGCATTAATGAACCTAACCAAGATAGGTATTCGTGAAGATTCAATAGTTTTTTAGGAGATCCCGATTTTAGTATTTTTCGCTTTTTTAAGGAATAAATAAATGATAAGATAATTACAGAAGTCCCGGCAAAACCAAGATAACTTCCATTTAAAACGAGCTGAAATTTATGAAGAAAATAATCTATTGCAATGGTCATAAATATCATTAACGAGTACCACTGTATAAATGGCAAAGCATGCTTTATAAAAATAGATTTTTTCATTGTTCTTTAGCTGTTTATCATAAACTTAAACTACTTAATCCTCATTATCACATTTTTAATTTTTCCATTTTATTGAATTTCCTTTTTCCTGCGATTTATTTATCAGCAAAACAAAAAAAGGAGACACTAGGTAAAGTTATAATTAATTTTGTATTTAATTAAATTATAAAAAATATTTTTTTGATTTAATGAAATGCGCATAACGGAAACACGATACAATCACCTATGAAAATATGCGCATTACATATGTCCTATAAAAAACAATAAATATTTACATATGAAAATAAGTCCCAGAGTAAACGGGGACTTATTCTTAAAAACAAACAAACTTCTCTTTAATTAAGCGAAGTCAATTTTATGAATTTCTCTGAACTGGTCATAGAAATTCCACATCTTTTTGGGGCTGTGGTTTGGTAAGTATTGCCACAAGTTGGACAAATAAAGTAAACAGTTGGCAATGATTTTACATTGTTACTTTCTAAAGCTGCAAGTGCTCCTTTATACATTTTAAGGTGTTTTAACTCTGTTCTGTAAGCATAATTTAAACTGATTCCGGCAAGATCATTATTGGCGGCTTTTGCGGTCACCATAAATTCGGGATACATGGTATTTGATTCATAACTTTCTCCTTCTATTGCGTCTTTTAAATTTTCTTTGGTTGAATTTACGGTAAACTCTGGTATAATTTCAGGAACCGTTTGTCCAGCTTCTTTCAAAACAGCTTTATGATTATTTGCGTGAATGTTTTCAGCCGTAGATGCTGCGTGATACAACATCGCAATTTCATGGAACCCTTCTTCTTCAGCCTTTTTGCTATATGCGGCATATTTAGCGCTTGCTGTTGTTTCGCCTTTAAATGCAGCTTGCAGGTTTATGGTAGTTGCTACATCTGCATCTTCCTTGGATACTGGTATTGATTCTGCAACAGGTTTTTGCAATTCACTTTTTTCGCCATCAATATCTTTACAAGATTGAAATATAGCTCCAGAAACTGAGGCTACGAGCATTAAAATAATTATTGATTTTTTCATTCTTGTGAGATTTTTTAAGTTTAATATTATTTAATGCAAAATTATAAAAGGTGCATTTAGGCATCCTTAGCAGATTCTTAAAATCTGCTTAATAAAATCATTGTATAAATTGAAATAAGGTTTGTTTGGTTATTAAAATCCGGTAGGGCCAATTCAAATACCTAGGCCATGACTATAACCCAATTATCCGCCTAAATAACCTGTTTTGGCAACAAGATATCACCAATAAAGTATATACTAAGCTGTAAAAGCACCTAATGAACTAAGAAGCAATAAATAAAAGCAGAATTTAAGAAAATCATTTTTGCTAAAAGCTGTAATTATTTCCCAGAAAAATTCAACCATTATTAAGGCAATCGGAAAATGAATGAGCATTGCGTGAAGATGTGTTACTTAAACATTATGTTTTAATTTTGTGAAAACAAATGTCCATCCATTGTTATAAAAAAGTCTAAAGAATTGCTTAAAATTGGTCTCATTTCATCAAACCCAAAACTTGATCTATATTTTCTTTGGTTGCCAAACCTGTACCTTCGCTCATGGTTGTTGCGACCCCGCAGGCTACGCCCCATTTTAATATTTTTTCGGGCGGAAAATCATTTTTAATACCATAGAGTAATCCAGCCACCATACTGTCGCCTGCGCCAATGGTACTTTTTACTTCAACAGAAGGTGTGGTTTTATAAAAAACACCCTCGCTTGATGCTATAAAAGCACCTCTTGCCCCTAAAGATACAACCACATATTGGGCTTTTTTAGCATTTACCAATTCTATTGCAAACGCTTCCTGTTCCGCCGTATACATAAATTCTTTTCCCGAAAGTTGCGCCAATTCCCTTTGGTTCGGTTTAATCAGATATACGTTTTCCTTAAGAGCTTCTATCAATGCCGGACCCGAAGTATCTATAATTATTTTTACATTTTTATCGGAGAATAATTTTATCAATTGGGTATAATAATCGGTGGGCATATTTTCGGACAGACTTCCGCTAATCACCAACATATCTAGTGGCTTCACTATTTTTTTTAGAAGATTTTTTATTGACTCAAGTTCTGTTTCGCTTAATTCATTTCCGGGCATTCCAAATCGATATTGCAAGTTGCTTTGTGTGTCCACAACGGAAAGATTTTCCCTTGTCCAAGCTTTTACCGGAATAATCTTTGGTTGAACGCCTTCTTTTACAAGTAAATCCGTCAAATATTTTCCCGTATCTCCACCTGAAGTAACTATACAATTAGTCTCTGAACCAAGCCGTTCTAACATTCTGGAAATATTAATTCCGCCACCACCAGGCTGGTACTGAATTGAATGGCATTTAAGCTTTTGGCTTGGAATTAAACCATCTACTTTTGCACTCTTATCCAAAGCCGGATTCACTGTTAATGTAATTATTTTCATGTAGAAATTGTTGAAATCAATAAAGTTATTTCTATCTGGTTTTCTTAATTAAAGATACTTAATTATATTTAAAACAAAAAAAATTATGAATAAAGTAATGTTGGATAATGAATTTAATCTTGTTTTTTTAGGTACTTTTTAACAGCGCCCAGTTTACTGTTAACATTCAATTTTTTATAAATATTCTTGGAATGATAACGAACGGTGTCAATGGTTACAAACAATTGATCGGCAATATTTTTGAACGGCGCCCCTTCCGATAAAGCCTGTAACACTTCAATTTCACGTGAAGTTAATTTTTCAAATCCGTCCTCTTTATTGCGTTTTTGCGGATTGAAGTAGTTGATTACTTTTTTAGCGACCAAAGGAGAAATAGGCGCGCCTTCTTCTAAAATTTGCAGCACCCCCTTTTTTATTGATTTCAAAGGCGTGTTTTTTAATAAATAACCATTTGCGCCAGCTTTTAAAGCATCAAACACATGTTTTTCATCTTTATATATGGTGAGCATGATTATATATACATCAGGGTATTGGTGTTTTATATGACGAATACCTTCAATGCCGCTCATTCCAGGCAGATTTATATCTAATAAAACCACATCTATTTTTGAACTATGCCTAACACTTTGAAGGAACGCTTCAACAGAGTCCACAGCAATATCGCAAGAAAATTTAGAATCATTTTTAAAATACAATTCCAATCCTTCTCTTATGATTTTATTGTCTTCTACAATTGCAATATTCAAAACAATAGGTTTATAGCCATTCCTAAATATAATCAATAAAAAACATATCTGAAACTACATGAACATGTAGTTTCATTATCCTAAACAATCAAAGCATAATACTATGTTAAAACCATTTGTTGTGCTAATTTGTAAAGCCCCTTTAATTTTTTTTGCTCTCATCTGCATATTTTTAATGCCATGCCCACTAAGATTGGTAGCAGATTTAGAAACTATAGTTCCGTTATCATTAATTTTAAGCTTAATTTTATTTTCTTCTCTGATAAATGCAACCTCAACATGTGTGGCATTTGAGTGTTTTACAATATTTGTAACAGCTTCTTTAAAAATTAAAAATATGTGTTGCCTATAGTCTTGTTTTAAATACAATGGTTTACGTTCCTCCAAAGTCTCAAAAGTGTATGTTATATTAAGAGGTTTAAGCAACAAATACAAAATAGTTTCCATTCTTTCAGATAAATTTTGAATACTGTTATTTCTTGAGTCTATTGCCCAAACAATATCACTTAAAGAATCAACAGCACTTCTACTCTGTTCGGCAATTTCATCTAAAACTTTATCTTTTGCCTCTACACCTATGTTTTCTTTTAAAAGTTCTGACCTAATTGCAATGCCGGTAAGAGTGCTGCCCAACTCATCATGCAAATCCCTGCCAATTTGCAATCTTAAGTTTTCTAACTTTATAATGTGGCCTAATTCATATTTTCTAATAAGATAGAAAAGTAATAATATTAAAACCCCGGAAGCAGTTAAAAACCACCATCTTTTATAATATATTTGCTTGACAATAATTGGTATTGTAATACGCTGATTGTTCCACTTGCCATAGTTGGTTGATGCCATCACTTCTAAATTATAATTGCCTGGAGGAAGATTGGTAAATGAAAGAACATTGGTTTTGTTTAACATTCTCCAATCACTATCCAAACCACTAATTTTATATTTAAAAGTATTGTTAGCAGGTTTAAAATAATCCGTCAATGAAAATTCAAAATTTACAAAAGCATTATTAAATGGCAACTCCAATGGTTTATTTTCACTATACTCTGAATCTATTATAAAAGTTGAATCGACTTTTGAATTATACCAACTAATAGTACTGATGTTTAGATTAAGATTTGTTGAGTCTGTTTCAAAATTCGAAGGCGTAAATTGTGAAATTCCATTTTGCCCACCAAAAAACAACTCACCGTTTTGAGCCTTTAATTGCGATGATGCATTAAATTCATTACTTGCCAATCCATCATAATCATAATAATTTAAAAACTGTTTATTTAGGGTATTATAGCGTGACAAGCCATTTAATGTTCCTATCCAAATCTCATGATTTTCGCCTGGCAATATAGAATAAACTGAATTGTTGCTTAAGCCATGCGTTTCATTAATCTCTGTTAATTTATGCGTTTTGCTATGATATTTTAAAAGGCCTTTAGTTTGCGTCGCAATCCATAATATATCATTATCTATTAAAATTGATCTGATGGCATCCTGTATCGCTTCAATTTTTGTGGTATGAAATTTTAAAGGAAATACAGAATAATCTATTTTTAATTGATACAATCCTGTATTTGTACCTATCCATAATTGGTTATCCTTAAAAGGTTTAATTTCAAATATTGATTCGTTTTCTCCTATACTTTCCTGTAAAATAGACTTCTGAATTTTCACAAGGCTATCATTTTTTTTATCAAAATAATATAAACCATCCAAAGTGCCTATCCATAATATATCATGGCCATCTCTAAATAGTTTTATGATGTGATTATTGGATAGTTTTTGATGCTTTTTAAAAAAAGGTTTGCAGACATTTGTGTTTTTATTATAAATACTTATTCCTGATCCCTGTGTTCCGACAAGAAGTGAATTTTCATCATTTTCAAGAAGTGCATAAGGCGCTGAATATTTATTTTCCCACTTTAAATCAATAAATTCTTTGTTTATAGTATCATGCTTAAATAATTTTGTTTGGTTAACCGCATAAATATCCCCCTTCTTATCTTGTAAAATTGAACGCATTTTGTTAGGATAACCTAAAGAAGCTTCTTGTAAGTGTTTTTTAAATACGCTGGCACTTTTTTTAATCTTATATAATCCGCTGGTTGTTCCAATCCATAGAAGTCCTGAATTATCTGTAAAAAATGTATTTATTGAAGTTTCATTAGGGCTTATTATGGTATAATCTTGTGGTGAGTACGTTTCTTTATTTAGATTGTAAAATGATTTGTTTTGCGTTCCGATATAGATGTTGTTGGTTTTATCTGCATAGAATGTTATATTTTGGACACTATCTTTACTAAATAAATTATTTTTTAATTTAAAACTTCCGCTAACTTCGTTAAATTTATAAAAATTATTTCCATCTATCAAATGAAGTTTGTTGTCAATACTCAATAATAACACGTTATCTATACCATCCTCTTTTATAACCTTTGTTATAACCTTTGTGCTTAATTTATGACCATCGTACTTTGCCTCAATAATTGTTATGTAACTGGCATCAATATTTTCACGCAATAATTTTATATAAAAAGTATTAGGCGTTGTTTCTATTATATCATTAATAATATAACGCATGCCATTATCATTAGTTTTTAAATCAAAGTGTTGAAATTTAAAATTCCCAACATATTTACTTAATTTATCGGAATAATACCCCACCCAAATGTTATTGTTCTTACTCTTATATAATTTTTTAATATAATTAGATGTTAATCCATTTTTACTTGAGCTTGTAATACTTGTGATCGAATTTGTCTTTGTATTTATAATATTTAAACCTCCCTTCGTTCCTATCCATAAATTATCGTCTTGCTTTAAAAGCGTTTTAATATTATTATTTATCAGAGAGGGTGTTGTAGTAGTTTTATATGGTTTAAATTGGTAACCATCGTATTTATAAAGTCCCCAATTGGTACCTATCCATAAATAGCCTTGTGAATCCTGGGCGATACCTAAAATATTGTGATTTTGCAATTTGGTACGACTGGTTACATTTTCAATAGTTGTAAATTCTTGCGCCTCTATAGTTATAGAAATACAAAAAAGTGTAAGAAAAACTATGATTTTATACCAATTGAAAGACATGTTTTTTATTTATTTCACGATGTTACGTCCAATCATTTATGCAATTTAGTCCATTTATTTAAACAAAAATAGATAAAATATCTTAAAACATACTTTGTATATAATTGATATTCATAAAACTACATTATTGTGTAGGTGCGAAACTCAAATTCATAACTTAATTTTACTAAACAAATTAATTGAACCCTAATTCTAAGATGCCAGTAAAAAAATTAAACTAAATATTATAAAACAAAAACAAATGTCTAACTAAAAACAAAACGTCATGAGAAAATTAAAGTTATTGGCTTTGGCCTTGGTTATTGGAACAGCAAGTTTATTTGCAAGAAATGAAGTACCAGATATTCCTGTAAAAGAAATTAGAACTCAGGTTGTGGACTTATTTAAAACTCCCAATTTTAATGTTGAAAAAGATTACAATTTAAACATTGTTTTCACATTTAATTCAAAAGGTGAGATTGTAATACAGAGCGTATATTCTATTGATAAAGAAAAAATTGATAAAGAGGTTTTAAATTACATTCATAAAACTATGGATCATAAAATGATACAAACTCCCGGAGAATTGAATAGAGCATTCTCTTTGCCTCTAAAAATAAAACGGAAATAATTATAGAAATCATAAAACTACATTATTATGTAGTTGCGAAAGCTATATTCCTAGTGTAATTTTATAAAACAAATATCTAACTAAAAATAAAATATCATGAAAAAATTTAATTTATTGGCTTTGGCCTTAGCAATTGGAACAATGAATTTATTTGCAACAACAGCAAATGAAGTTCCAGACATTCCTGTAAAAGTAATTGCAACTCAAATTACTAGCTTATTTACAACTCCCGATTTTGCTATTGAAAAAGATCTAAGTGTAAAGGTTCTTTTTACATTTGATTCAGAAGGAAAAATAGTTGTATTGAGGGTTGGCTCTAAAGACAAAGATGTTGTAAACTACGTAAATGAGGCTATGAATCATAAAACGATAGAAACTCCCGGTGAAATGAATAGAGTATTTACTTTACCCTTGAAAATTGAGAGATAATATATAAAAAGATCTTATCGTAAGATGCTTATATTACAAAAGTTACATAATAATATCAATTAAAACCTACTAAAATGAAAAAGTTTAAATTATTGGTTTTGGCTTTCGTTATAGGAGCAATGAATTTATTTGCAACAAATATTTCCCCAGAATATCCTATCATAAAAGATGTTAAACCACCGGTAAAAAGTTTGTTGTCCGACACAACAATATTAGATTCACCCATATTATTATATAATAAAGAAATTAATCTAAAAACTACTTCTACAAATAATTCTGATGAAAAGTTGGTAATTTTAGATATGCAATCAAAAAATGAAGATGTTTTAATCTCAATTCTTGAAAACTTGCATAATAAAAGGCGAATTTCTGCAATAAGAGCATATGCCTATGAAATGCCTGACATCATGAGAAAAGAATGAGCTTAACATTAAAATAAAAAAACTCATGCCAATTGGCATGAGTTTTTTTATGGCTAATTTTCAATGAAATACCCGATAAAGACAATCAATAATTATCGAAAAAAAGTAGTTATTTAAACAATAACTTTCACTAATTTGTTAAAATTTCACCTCTTTATTTTATAATTATGAAGTGTCTACCTTTAATGTGACGAATTTATTGAGCGCATAAATTATATATATTTGAATTATGGTAAAAAAGTATGACAATGCATTCAAGGTTATGATAGTAGAACTATTGAAATCTGGTAT